>ERZ809152.384-NODE-384-length-23941-cov-3.646781_pt1 | contig 23941 bp, 10 predicted proteins | sample MGYA00520518_ERZ809152 | MGnify/ENA primary metagenome ERZ809152 (study PRJEB31570, sample SAMEA3212996) | Homo sapiens | biome: human-gut; feature: human gut; material: fecal | place: Sweden | collected 2011 ...
CCCTTTGCCGGAGTAGCCGACGATGCCGCCCGTGCCGTCCGACGGTACGGTGGCGTCGATGGTCAGCGTGCCTGTGTTCAGGCACTCCGATATGGTGCCGTTGTTGTTGTACCCGCAGATGCCGCCCAGCGTGTTGCTGCCGCCGTCAGTCACCGATGCGCGGTTGGTGCATCGCTCGATCGTTCCCGTGTTCTCACCGCAGACCATGCCTGCATGCCACTGCCCCCTGAGTGCGCTGGCCGAGGCGATCACGACGTTGCGGATCGTCCCGCCGGCGACGGTGAAGTTGCCGCCGTCATAGATGCCCTCCAGTTTCGAGATCGGCGTCCACTCGGCGTCGAGCAGGTCGATGTTGCCCTGCTGGAGGTATTTGCGCCCCCGGCTGGCGTCGTCGAGGTCGATCATCTTCAGTTCGGCGATCGTGTTGACGGGGATGAAGCCTTTGTCGTCCGCCTCGCGGAAGGCTACTTTCCCGTCGACGATCCGGAGGCTGATCTGGCTACTCTCCTCCCGCCCGATCTCGTATTGCGTGCCGTCGCAGGCGATCCTGGCGACGATGCCGACCGGAACCCCGGCCTGCTGCATGGCCTCGCCCTTTGCATCGAGGGTGATCTGCGTGGGGCTGTCCGACCCGGCCAGGTAAACTTCGATGGTGCGGTTTTCCAGCCCTTCGATCCGGTAATGCGTCGGGGTCATGCCCTGGGCCGTACCCCCGGCTCCTTCGTCCCAACTGCCCACGCCGATGGTTCCCAGCGTCAGTTCGCTGCCGTTCAATACCAATGGTACCGTGTAGCGGTAATCGGCCAGGAACACCCCGTCGGTGGGGGATGCCGCCGCGCTGACCTCCGTCGTGCTGACGGTGTTGTTGACCGTGACCGAAACCCTGAACCCGGGTGTCGACGGCTCGATGATCGCCTGCCATTTGTTGCTGTTCCCGACGTGGCAGGCTTTGAGGCCGTCGACCGTGAGCGCCGTGGCGGCGATCGTGCCCAGTTCGAATTCCACCATGGTCTTCAGGTGCCGCATCGGGACGTTGGCCATCTCCCGCAGCGGTACCTGGGCGGGGTTGTCCCACCCCAGCTGGTCGGCGTCGATAAGTCCCTGCGCCGTACCGTCCTGGATGGCTGTGCCCTCCTTCCTGAGGATGATCCTGACGGGCTGGCGCTTGTTGTCGGGGAATACGACCGCCTCTCCGGCGGGGATCCATTTGCCGCCGTCGTATTCATACGTGGCCTGCATGCGTTCGCTGCCGCTGCCGAGCGTCACCGTCATCGTGTGCCCCGCACGGGTCGATGCCGGGCCCATCGTCGGGTCGTCGTCTCCGTTTTGGGCGCGTGAAACCTCGGCCATTTGGGTGCGGATGGAGATGCTTTCCACCGTCGTAGGCTCCGTCCGGCCCTCCTTTGCGGTGTCGTCGTCGGAGCATCCTGTCGCTGCCGTGCCCAGTGCGAGCATGGCCAGATAGAGGATATGTCGTTTCATGATAGGCTCTTTTATATTAGAAATTGATCTCGATCGTGTGGTTTTCCCCCGCTTTGAGGGCCGGCATCGTCTTGACGACGAAGTTCCGGGGACGCTCCTGGCCGCCGATGGTGACGGTGCCGATGGCTTCGAGGGCTATTTCCGTATTACCCGGCAGCATAATCAACTGGGCATCACCGGTCTGAGGGTCACAGTAGGCATCGTACCCGGCGACCGAGAGCGCCGTGATCCTGCTGCCCGACATCGTGCCGGCGAGCGTGAATGTGAGCTTCGGCCGTTCGTGCCCCAGCGTCAGGGCGACGGCCTGCGCCGGGGCGACCTCCTTCAGCTCGGCCGAAAGCCAGTCCGCGGCGAGGAACGCTTCCTTCTCCCGCTGGTCTTTGGCGATGGCGCCGCCCTGTGCCTGGCGTACGGCCTCCTCCGGCCAGTATACCTTGACGGAGGCCAGGGCGCTTCCGTCCACCGGGAAGTAGAGCACGTCGTCCGGGGTGGCGCCCGCCAATGTCCCGTCCGCATAGATATAGGTCGTTGTCCGGGCCTTTACGCTTACCGAGGCCCCGGCCATTCCCCGAAGGCCGAAGTAGTCGTCCGCCGCGTAGTTCGCCGCCGCCCGGCTTCCCGGGCTGATGCCTGCGACGCTGAGCCGGACGGGCATCGCGGCGTCGAAGGGTTCCTGCTCCGAGCAGGAACTTCCGGCCAGGAGCGCCGCCGCGGCACAAATGAGTAAGGATTGTTTCATAGTTTATCAGGTTTAGGTTGTTTCTCCCGTGGTACGGTATAACAAAAATAGTCCGCCCGCCTGACTTAAATTATCCCGGAATTATCAAATACTATTACGTTTCCGCCATTTGCCTTCCCTGCCCGGCCGGAGGGGCCATGCGTCTTGATCCCGTGCGGGGGCTGGAAACGGAAAAGCGGCCGGATCCGTGTCCGGCCGCCTCTCCGTCCCTGCGGGTTCGGGCTATTTCCTGCGGTGTTTTTCGGCATACTCCTTGGGCGAAAGCCCGAAATGCTCGCGGAAGCATTTGGTAAAATAGGAGTGTGAGTTGAACCCTACGCTATACATGATCTCCGAGATGCGGGTGTCGCTTTGCGCGAGGTATTGCGCCGCCCGTTTGAGCCGCACGGTGCGGATGAATTCGTTGATCGACTCCCCGGTGAGCGCCTTGACCTTGCGGTAAACCTGCTGGTAGGAGTAGCGCGAAATCTCGCACAGCTCCTGTATGCCGAATTCGGAGTTGTCGATATTCTGTTCGATGGCCTTGACCAGCGTGTCGATGAACTTGTCGTTTTCCGATTCGATCTGAATTTCCGAAGGGTCGGTGAGCAGCTTCTGGCGGTATCGTTCGCGCAGTTTGATGCGCTGCTCGATGAGCGAGTTGACCCGCGTGCGCAGCGTCTTGATGCTGAACGGCTTGGCGATATACCCGTCTGCGCCTGCCGAATACCCCTCTGCGCGGTTCTCCTCATCGCCCTTGGCCGTGAGCAGCAGGAACGGGATGTGGCAGGTGAGCAGTTCCGCCTTGCTGCGGCGGCACAGTTCGAAGCCGTCCATGCCGGGCATCATCACGTCGCTGACCACCAGGTCGGGGTAGATGTTTCGGATCTGCTCCCACCCGTCGTTGCCGTCGTGTGCCGTGTATATTTCGTACTGTTCTTCGAGGTTTATGCGCAGGAAATTCCGCATGTCCTCGTTGTCCTCGACGATGAGCACCTTCGGGTTGCGCTCGGCGGATCCCGCTTCGGGCTGCCTATCTGCCGTCCCGCTGGCGGGTGCCGCCCCCGCCGGGTCGACCGGGAGCGTGAACGTGAAGGCGCTGCCCCGGCCCGGGGCGCTTTCCAGGGTCAGCATGCCGCCGTGCAGCTCGACGAAATCCTTAGCGAGCATCAGCCCGATGCCTGTGCCTCGGATCGACTCGAACGACGGGTTGCTGCCCTGGTAGAACCGCTCGAAAATATGTTCCCGGTCGGCCTCCGTGACGCCTATCCCGGTGTCCGACACCTCGACTGCGGCGAACCGTCCTTCGTCGCTGCGGCGCAGCGAAACCGTGATGCCGATATGCCCGTTGTCGGGCGTGAACTTGAAGGCGTTGGAAAGCAGGTTGTACAGCACCTTCTCGACTTTGTCGCTGTCGAATTGGAAGGTGAGCTCGGGTTCGGAGGTTTCGAAATCGTAGTCGATGCCCCGGCGTTGCGCCTGGTAGGCGAACGATGCGTAAATCCTGCGCACGAACGACACGAACTCGCCCGTGCTGGGGTTGAGTTTCATCTTCCCGTTGTCGAATTTGCGCAGATCCATGATCTGGTCGATCAGCCGCAGCAGCCGTTCGCCGTTCTGCCGCATGAGCGAGAGCTGCTCCAGCTGGCGCTTGTCCCGGATCTGTTCCCCGAGGCTCTCTATGGGGCCCAGGATGAGCGAAAGCGGGGTTTTGAATTCGTGCGATACGTTGGTGAAGAAACGCATCTTGACCTGGTTCAGTTCTTCGGTCTTCATGCGTTCGAGTTTTTCGAGCCGGAGTTCCGAGAGGAGTTTCATTTTGGTGAGCGTCAGGTTGTAGGCTACGACGATCACCACGGCGACCAGCACCCCGTAGATCAGGTATGCCCACCAGCTCAGCCACCAGGGCGGCAGGATGCGCACTTCGATCCGCGCCGTGCGGTCGCTCCATATCCCGTCGGAGTTGCAGCCCCTGACCGTGAAGAGGTACCGGCCCGGCGAGAGGTTCGAATAGGCGGCGTAGTTCTGCGTGCCGCCCGTCATCTGCCACTCCTTGTCGTACCCTTCCAGCCGGTAGGCGTACTTGTTGTTCGACGATGCGAAGTTGAGCAGCGAAAAGTAGAAACGGAACGAATTTTCGTTGTGCCGCAGCCGCAGCCGGTCGCTGTGCAGGATCGAGCGCGGCAGTGCGACGCGTTTGCCGATCCGGTGCCCGGGGCGCACCTCCTTGTTCCACAGGCTGAACGATGTGACGACCGTCGGCGCCTTGTCCTCGTTGAGCAGGATCGCGTCGGGGTGGTAGCGGATGTAGCCCCCGTCGCCGCCCATGTAGATATGGCCCTGCGGGTCGATGAAGAAACTGTTGTAAATCAGTTCGTCGATCCTCAGATCCCGGTTGAGGTCGCAGACGATCTTGTTTTTCCGCACCGGGTCGTACATGATGAGCTTGTTGGTCGTGGCGGCCCAGATGCGGCCGCGGCTGTCCGACGTGAGCGTGCGGATCGACTGCGAGAGGTCGAGGTCGTTGTCGAAACGCTCGAACTGCCCGCTCGCCGGGTCGAGTTTGCAGAGGCCCCGGTCGGTGCCCGTCCACACATTCCCCTTACGGTCTACGTGGATGGTGTAGATGCGGTTGCTTATCAGGCTGCGGGGGTCGTTCGTGCGCACCTTGTACTGTATGAAGCGGTCGTTGCGCTTTTCGTATTTGAACAGCCCCTCCTGCGTGGCCGCGAACCAGATGTTGCCCTTTGCATCCACGTCGAAATAGCCGATGTCGCAGTTGTCCGAGTTGATGATGCCGCTGATGAGCCGGGTCTTGTAGCTCAGGTGCGAGATACCGCCGTCGGGGCGGTAATGCGGGGTGATGAAGCAGAGTCCGCTGCTGATGTTGGTCACGATGTCGTGGTCGGCGTCCTCCTTGATGTCGTAGATGTATTTGAGCGAGAAGTTCTGGTTCGAGTGCTCGGCGCGTACGAAACGGTCGCGCGCGGCATCGTAGTAGTCGATCCCGTCGTTGGTTCCCAGCCACAGGGTGCCGTGGCTGTCGCGGATAAGCCGCTTGGCGATGCTGTGCGAAACCCCTTTGTCGGCCATGTAACGCGTGTATCCTGCGTCGCGTCGCGTGCTGTCGTACCGCAGGACGCCTTCGTTCGTGGTGAGCCACAGGCTGTGGTCGGGGGTTCCGAGCAGGTCGTTGACGATGACTTTGCGTTCGGCCCCTTTCCTGTCGTTGGTCAGGCGGACGCAGTCGATCTTCTTGCGTTTGAGGTCGAGTTTGGCCAGTCCGCTGTCGGTGCCGATCCAGACGATGTTCTGCCGGTCGCGGAAAAGCGTGCGCAGCGAGTTGTTGGGCAGCGACGTCGGGTCGGACAGCGAACTGTAATAGGCGCTGGCCCGACAGCTGCGGGTGTCGTAGAGCGTGAGCCCGTCGGCCGTTGCGAGCAGCAGGTGCGTATCGTCGTAGCTGAGGATGCTCTTTATGTCGTTGTCCGTAAGTCCGCCGTCTTCCGCGCGGAGGGTGCCGAGCGGCTGCTCGGGATGCCGGATGTCGAGGACGACCAGGCCGCTGGAACTTCCGACGTACAGCAGGTCGGGGGTGTTCTCCGGGATATACAGCGCGTTGACCAGGTTGTTGTAGGTGTCGTTGGGCAGCTTCCGGCTCCGGGTTTCATAGCGGACGAAACTGTTGTCCGTGGGGTTGAAGCGGTAGAGCCCGTCGAAGGTGCCGAGCCACAACATCCCGTGCCGGTCGGCGCAGATGCTGCGGATTTCGTTGGCCATCCGGTCGAATGCATCGGGTACCAGTACGAAATAGTTGATATAGCGTTTCCGCAGGTCGAGGCGGATCAGCCCTTCGAGCGTCCCGACCCACATCACCCCTTGCGGATCGTCGTGGATGCAGCGGATGCGCAGGTTGTTGAGCAGCCGCAGCGAGTCGTTGTCCGCATGGTATTTCACGAAACTTTCCGTCACGGGGTCGTAGAGGTCGAGCCCCTTCTCGGTGCCGATCCACAATTCGCCCGTGCGTGTGAGGTGTATGCAGTTGATGAACGAGGCGCTGACCGACGTCGAATCCCCGGGGTTGTAGCGGAACGTTTCGAAATTGTAGCCGTCGTAGCGGTTGAGCCCTTCGGCCGTCCCGAACCACATCAGCCCCGTACTGTCCTGTGCCACGGCGAAAACCATTTTGTCCGACAGTCCCGCGTCGATCGAGAGGTTGGTGAAATGGAGGTTCGTGACCTGTCCCCACAGGGGCAGCCAGCAAAACAGCAACAGTCCGGCAGCAAGGTGTTTCATCGGTCGTAATTTAAGGTGCTACGACAAATATACCTGTTTTTTGCATCATTCTGCCTGTTTGTCCCATAGGAAAACCGCACACTCTTCGGCTCCGAGCCTGACGGAGGCGCCTTCGGGCGACGCTTCGCCGCATAACCGGCGCGCCGAGGCGGGCAGCGGCCGCGAAAGCCCTATTTCGACGGCGTGCGGGCGTTTGTTGACCAGTACGGCCAGCCGTTGCGACGGAGACTCCATCAGACGCATCAGCACCCCGTCCGCCGGGCGGGAGAAGTGCAGCGGGGCACGGTCGATCTGCCCGCGGCAGTAGGTGCCGTAGAAATCCGCGACCCCTTTGTTGTCGCCGTGCCAGCCGCCCAGCTCGACGAGCGAGGGAAGCCACACGGCCTCGCCCTTGCCGTAGCGGTGGCGGGTGCCGACCACATCGTCGCCGTGCATGGCGATCGCCTGCGCCTTGTCGGGGGTGAGGATCCCTTTCCACAGATGCGCGGGCAGGGTCGTGGCGGGGGTGTCGCATGCGATCGTAAAATAGGGTGCGACGGCCTTGTACTCGCTGATCTGTGCGCCGAAACACCTGCGCAGCGGAAAGTCGTCCATCAGGATGCAGTGCATGTTCTGGTCGTAGAATCCGGTGAGCCCCGTGGCGATCATCCGGCCGCCTTTACGGACGAAATCGTCGAGCCGTTCCCATACCTCCGAAGGCAGTGCCACGAGGTTCGTCAATACGATCGTTTTTCCCTGCGGGTTGCTCCAGTCGTATGCGCCCATTTCGCAGATTTCGGGAACCACGCCCCAGGCGGCTATGGCTTCATAGGCCCCCGCGAGCGATTTCATGGTTGCGCTGGCCTTGCGCCCTTCGTAACGGCCGTCGTCCGACACCGCCGCATTCTTTTGCTGCGTGCGGAGCGATTCGGTGTTGTAAAGGAGCGTGATGCCGCTCCGTACGGGCCGGGCCTCGCGGAAAAAGCTTTTGTGGGCTTTCGCCGTGCGGGCGACTTCCGAGGCCGCTGTCAGGCGGTCGCTCGGCCGCCCCTGGAAATCGAGCATACCCCATTCGCCGGCTTCGAGTGCCGACGCCCGCTGGTTCAGCGTCCAGAAGATCACCCCTTCGGCGCCTGCGGCGATACCCGTCCAGAGCCATTGCGTGATCTCCCGCGCCGTGGGACAGAGTACCTCCCTTCCGCTGGCCGTGACGTTGCCGCCCTGCATTTCGGTGATCCAGAACGGGTTTTTCCCGGCTCCGGAGCGGATGATGTCGGCCATGAGCGAGATTCCCAGCGGGTATTGCGCCCGGGTGAAATAACCGAAGTGCCAGCTCAGGTGCATCGACACGCCCAGCGAGGTCAGAAACCCTTCGTAGGCGGGGAAATCGTAGTCGGCGAGGTTGTCCAGAAGCTGGTGGGGATTGATGTGTTTGTGGTGCGCAGGGTCGTGCCGATCGACCTGCGATGCGATCCATCCCAGGTACCACGTCGTGAAATCGGTGTGGAACCGCTCTTGCGTGAAGTCGGCTTTCAGGTAGCCGTTGTCGTAGGCCGGAGTCTTCTGCGCGGCTTTCCAGCGTGCGAAAACCTCATCGGTCAGGTCGTTTCGCCCGGGCCCCGTTCCGCCCGTCCCCGGTTCGTTCTGCAACACCCAGGTGTCGAGGGCGGGATGCCCCCTGAAGTGGCTCACGACGGCTTCGATGTAATCGGCGATTTCCAGCAGGTGGGCTTTCGAGCGGGGGAATTTGAATCCGCCCACGTCGCCCAGCTCGTCGGTCGGCGGGAAGAGCGTGGCGAAGAGTTTTACGCCGTGTTTCCCGGCGGCATCGAATGCTTTGTCGTAAAGCGTGAAATCCCACGATCCGTCCGGGCGCAGCATGTGCGCCCCGAACATCCGGATGCGTGCCGTTTCGAATCCGTGCTGCGCGAGTATCCTGAAGAACCCGTCGATCTGCTTGTCGGTCTGCCCCGGTTCGATGAACACCTGCGCCCCGATCTGCGGGTATTCGGTGCGTTGCGGGTAAAGGGGCTGGCACAGGAATCCCAACGCCAGTAACAGGATTATCTTTTTCATGGGCTATCGTTTGTTGCAAAGCCTCCGGCCGTTGCGGATTGCTTCGGATTCGTTATTGCAGGGAAGTAGCGTGAATTTATAGGCATAGCGTTTTGCCAGCAGGCGGTACTGCTCCGAGGGGCGCGCATTCAGGCTCCAGGTATCGGTTCCCCCGACCCCGGCCTGCACGCAGTCTATGTTGACCGTCAGGGCATCCGGAAGCCGCTCCACTTCGGTGACGTGACGTGCCCTGTCGAGCGCCTCCTGCGTGCAGTCCCATACCGACATGCTCAGGGGGCTGTCCCCCGCGATCTGGATGCCGCGCCCGTTGCCCTCCGTCAGCGTGAGCCAACGCACTGCGCAGCGGTTGCCGTTCTCCTGCGGGGTGATGTAGTCGTGCATGAAGTCCCCGGGCGTACCCCGGTAGAGGCCGATGAAAGCACCGCACGAGCGGTCAGAGTAATTTTCCTGGGGCCCTTTGCCGAAGTAGGCCATCCGCCCCAGTGTATTGGGAACCCGGGTTCGGAGCCCCGCGCGCAGCGGTTCGGGCAACTGCCCGGCGATCTGCAGGTCGTATGCCACGGCCAGCGCCCCCGTACCGTCGAGTGTATAAACCAGCGTCAGCCGCACGCTGTCGGGAACCCCCTTTTCGACACGCACCGTCCCTGCGGCTTCGTCGATGCGGATGCCTTCCGTCCGTAACCTTCCGGGCATCTCTTTCCAGCATCCGGCGATCTGCCCGACGCGCCATCCGCGCCAGTCGTTGTCGGTCGACGCCCGCCAGAAGTTCGGTCGCAGGGGGTCGCATACCAATGCCTTCCCGTGTGCCGTATAGCAGACCAGGTAGCCGCTTCTGCGGTCGATTTCCGCCCGGACACCCGCGGCGCTCAGCACGATGCGCTCCCCGTCCTGTGAGACGGCCGCCCTGCCTGCGGCGGGTTTATGCGCGGGAGCCTTGTAGAAAGGCAGTCCGAACTGCTCTTGCGCAGCGATGTGCCCGGCCCCGGCGTAAGGGGTCGCCCGTTTTTCCCGGGCCTGTACGCGGAGCAGATATTCGGCGCCGGGTTCGGGCTCGAAGGGGCGGAACCCGACGGTGGCCGGGGCGCTCTTGCCCGCGGGCGTCGTCGGCACGTCGAAACTGCCGCGCTGCAATACGCCCTTGTCGGTCGATATTTCCCAAGTGAAGTCGTAGCGGTCGGTCGGGGAGAAGAAATTACGGTTGTGTACGACAACCCTTCCGGCAGCAAGGTCGTCCGCCGTGAACCCGATGGGCTGGAATACATATTTGCACTCCAGTGCCGCGGGCTTCAGCGTACGGTCGGGGTTGACGATGCCGTTGCAGCAGAAGGCCGCGTCGTGATGCTCCCCCGCCGGTTCGAAATCCCCGCCGTAGGCCCAATAGGTGCGTTGGCAGGTGTCTTTTTTGACCAGCCCCTGCTCTGCCCAGTCCCAGATATGGCCGCCCAGCAGTCCCTCATGGCTGCGGATGACCGTCCAGTAGTCGTTCAGCCCGCCGGTCGAATTTCCCATCGAGTGAGCGTATTCGCACATCAGCACGGGGCGGTCGATCCGCGGGTTGAGGGCCATGCGCTCCAGCTCCCCGACCGTGGGATACATGCGGCTCACGATATCCACGTAGGCGGGGTCGGTCGGATTGCCGCCGTCCTGCGGCTGTTGCGGGGTGCCCGGCTTCCCGTCTGCGGGGGCGGCACTAGTGAATACGGCCGCCGAAGTGCGCCTGAGGGGTACGTAAAGCGGGCTCGCAGGTTGTCCCTGCGCCCCTTCGTAGTGGATCAGGCGCGTGGGGTCGTAATCCTTGGCCCAGCCGGCTGCCGCCGCGTGCGCCGGGCCGCATCCTGATTCGTTACCCAGCGACCACATGACGATGGAGGGGTGGTTGCGGTCGCGGACGACCATCCGGCTCACGCGCTCCAGGAACGGGACGGCCCAGTCCGGGTCGTTCGAGAGCTTCCCGCCCGAACCGTGGCTCTCAATGTTGGCTTCGTCGATGACATACAGGCCGTAGCGGTCGCACAACTCGTAGAAATAGGGGTCGTTGGGGTAGTGGGACGTACGCACGGAGTTGAAATTCAGCAGTTTCATCAGCCGTACGTCCTGTTCCATCCCTTCGCGCGTGACGGTCTTTCCCGTATATTGGTCGTGGTCGTGGCGGTTTACGCCGTAGAGTTTCACGGGAACGCCGTTGACCAGCATCTCGCGTCCGCGGAGCCGGACGTCGCGGAACCCGACCTTGCAACTGCGCGATTCGGCGACCTGCTCGTCATCGTTGCGCAGGGTCAGCACGAGGGTGTAGAGCGCAGGGTTCTCGGCGCTCCATTTTTCGGGCGCCGCGATGCGCTGCTCCATCAGTGCGAAGTAGACGTTGTCGCGTTGCGGGTAAGCCTCCGACAGGATTTCTTCGACCGGTAGTCCCATTTCACGGCCTTTGGGCGTCCCGTCGGGGGCATAGAGTTGCGCCCGCAGATGCCATCCTGCCGCCGGGGTGCCCTCGCGCAGGTCGATCGTGGGGCGTATCTGCAACAGCGCGTCGCGCATGTCGCCGTCGAGCAGCGTCCGCACCCCGAAGTCGCCGATGGCCACATCGGGTTTTGCGGCAAGGTATACTTCGCGGTGTATGCCCGCCATGCGCCAGTGGTCGGCATCTTCGAGGTAACTGCCGTCCGTCCATTTGAAAACCTTCACGGCGAGCGTGTTCTCGCCCGGTCGCAGCAGGCCGGTGACGTCGAATTCCGAGGGCAGGCAGCTGTCCTCGGCATATCCTGCCAGGGTGCCGTTGACCCAGACGTAATAGCCCGAGTATACGCCCCCGAAGTGCAGCACCACCCGGTCGCCTTCCCAGCTTCGGGGTACGGTGAATTTTCGGACGTAGCATCCCGTCGGGTTGTCGCGTGTGATCGACGGCGGCCTGAACTCGAACGGATAGGGGATGTTGGTGTATATCGGATACCCGTAGCCCTGCATCTCCCAGCACGAGGGAACTTCTATCTCGTCCCAGTCTCCGAGGTCGGCGCCCGGTTGCCAGAACCCTTCGGGGCTTTGGGCGGCGTCTTCCGCAAAACGGAATTTCCAGACACCGTCGAGCGGCATCATCCGTGATCGGGCGCGGTCTCCCGCCAATGCATCCTGCGGGGTCTTGTAGGAGTAGGAGGTGGCCCGGGCGGGCAGGCGGTGCAGGGTGTTGACGTGCTGGTCGGCCGGGGCGTCCCACCCGTCGGCGGCTGTTGCGGCGCCGTATGCAAGCGTGCACAGGAGGATTGCCGTAAGTCGTTTCATAGTTCGGATAAGGTGAGTTTTCGATGGAACAAATATAGGAATACTCCACCCGCCGGATTTGCACGGATTTATCAAAAAATAACAGAAAACCGGCCTTTCGCCCCTCCTGCGCCGTTCCGACGAAAATGTGTTAGCATCTGCGGAACCGGTTATATTCCGTGCGCGGGGAATTTCCTACTTTTATCCTGTCGCTCAAACCTAAAGACTACGACCTATGAAACGACTCATCCTTTTGACCTGCCTCCTTGCCTTCGTGTCGGTAGCGGAGGCGTGGGCCAAGCGCCCCGGGCGCTCCTTCAGGCGCTCTTTCGTCCAGGTAAGCGCCCGGGATCCCCGTTATTTCTGCCTTTCGGACGGGCAGCCGTATATCCCCGTGGGATGCAACATCGCCGCGATGGGGTCGGTTGCCGACATGGAACATTACCTCGGGAAGATGCACCGCAACGGCGCCAATTTCGGCCGCGTATGGCTCAATACGAACCTCTTCGAGATCGAAACCCGTTACGGCGAGGTGGACACCGCCAAGCTCGTGCGCATCGACCGCCTGCTGGAGCTCGCCGACCGGTACGGCATCAAGATCAAGTTCTGCATCGAGAGTTTCCGCCATATCCGGCCGGGCGTGAACAAGTGGGACACCAAAGCCTCGTACCATACCTCGAACGGCGGCCCGTTTGCCGATGCCGACGATTATATCACTTCGCAGCGTGGTGAGGAGGAGTTCCTGCGCCGCGTGCGCATCTTCCGCGAGCGTTACGGCGACCATCCCGCCGTTTTCGGCTGGGAGCTGTGGAACGAAATGAACGCCGTGGAGACGCCCGAGGAGCACCTGCGCGCGTGGAATGTCCGTATGCTGCCGCGTGTGAAGGAGATCTTCCCGAAAAACCTGGTGATGCAGAGCCTCGGCTCGCTCGACCGGGAGTCGAGCTTCCCGATTTATGAATTCATCAACCGCCTGCCTCCGAACGAGGTAGCGCAGGTGCACCGCTATATCGACGAGGGTGCCGAACTGGCCGTGTGCGGCGCTCCGGTCGACAGCATGGCCTCCGATGCCATCGCCGTGCTGCGCGGATACGGCCTCCGCCAACCGATGCTGCTGGCCGAGTCGGGCGCCGTGAAACCCGTGCATACCGGCCCCCATCCTATATATAAGGTAGATACGATGGGTTCCGTGCTCCACGACGTGCTCTTCGCCCCCTTTTTCAGCGGGGCCGCCGGGCCGGGGCACCTCTGGCATTGGGATCACCATATCGACAAGCAGCATACCTGGTTCCAGATGGGGCGCTTCGCGCGTGCCGTCGAAGGTGTCGACCCCCTTCGCGAAGGGTTCGAACCCGTGCGCCGCGATACGGCGGGGCTGCGGGTCTATGTGCTGCGGGGCGAACACACGCTGCTTGCCTGGTGCCGCGATACGGTGAGCACGTGGCGGCACGAGCTCTCCGAACGCATTCCGGCACAGCGGCTGTCCGGCCTGCAGGTCGACTTCACACCGCTGCTCGGCGGGCGCAGGGTGAAGAAAGTGCGGATCTACGACCCCTGGCGGGACGAGTGGGTGCGCGCGTCCCGCCGTGCCGACGTATCGCTTCCGGACTTCACGCGCTCGGTGGTCGTCCGGATCGAATATTGAAGCGCAGGAGGGTGGATGATGAAAACGGACAAATAAATGATAAATCCGTTCTTTATATCCCTGTTCCGTCTTCCTAAATTTGTTGTAACGAAAATCCTGAAGCATAACCAAACCTATCAGCCTATGAAAGAAAAAGACGCTCCGACCTTTTCGATTTTGTGATCCGGCCCTCTCGGTGAACCTCAGTGCGGGCCTGTCCCGCGGCGGCGATTCTCCCCGCGGGACCCAATCAACCAACTACAACCTAAATACCTATGAAAATGAACCATTATTTGAATGTGCCGGGGCTTCTGCGCAGATTCGCGAAGATCGGGCTGGCTCTGCTGCTCGTCCTGTCGGTCGCTTTCGGCGCCGGTGCGCAGGACGTCTCCCCTGCCAGGGTCTCCGGGACGGTCGTCGACCAGCAGGGCATGCCGGTCGTCGGGGCCGGAGTGGTCGTCAGGGGAACCCAGACTGGCTCCGTGACCGACCTCGACGGGCGTTTCACGGTCATGGCGGCCAAGGATGCGACGTTGACAGTTTCATTTATCGGCTATACCACCCGGGAGGTGCCCGTAGGAACTCAGACCGATATCCGCATCGTGCTCGAGGAGAATGTCCAGAGCATCGACGATGTGGTGGTGGTCGGCTTCGGCACCCAGAAGAAGGAGACCGTCACCGGCGCCATCGGGCAGCTGTCGGGCAAGGAGCTGATGCGCTCCCCCGTGACCAATATTTCCAATGCCCTCGTTGGGCGTATCGCCGGTATGGCCGCCGTCCAGAAGACCGGCGAAGCCGGCTTCGAAGAGTCCACGATCCGCGTGCGCGGCGTGGGGACGTATGCCGGCGACCAGAACCCGCTGATCGTCATCGACGGCATCGTGCGCGACATGACGGCCTTCAACATGCTCGACCCGAACGATGTGAAGAACGTCAACGTGCTCAAGGATGCTTCTGCGACGGCCGTGTACGGCGTGCGCGGTGCCAACGGCGTCATCATCGTGACGACCAAACGCGGCCGCGAAGGCAACCTGAAAATTTCGTTCACGGCCAATGTCGGCTTCACCTCCCCGACGACCCTGCCCAGCCTGGTCAACTCCTACGATTATGCCGTGCTGCGCAACGAGGCGTTCGCCAACGACGGCAAGCCCGACGACATCAAGGTATTTTCGCAGGACGAACTGTGGAAATTCCGGCATAACCGCGACTATACGCCCTCCGAGGTCGAGGCGATGGGACACCTTTCGCCCGAACAGAAACAGGCGTTGCTCGACAGTCCCGCCATCTATTACGGCAGTACGGACTACATGAAGCGGATTTTCGACGCCGGGGTGTCGCCCCAGCAGCAGTACAGCGTCAATATCTCCGGTGGTACCGAAAAGGTGGCCTTCTTCACCTCGGTGGGGTATTCCAACCAGAAGAGCCTCACCAACGACTTCGGGTTCAGCGATGCGGCCTCCAACTCGGGCAGCCACAAGTATAACTTCCGCACCAACTTCGATTTCAACATCATCCCGCTCACCGAGATCAATGTTTCGCTCTCGGGGCAGGTGCGCGAGACGAAGATCATCACCGACCGCAACAGCAGCGTGGACATGTGGGGCCGTTACCGCGACCTGATGCTCAACATCTACGAAGCCCCGCCCTTCTCGGCGCCGGGCGTCTCCGACGGCCGCATCATCACCGATTATGCCGGCGGTACGATCATGGACAGCAACAAGGGCGCATGGGGCAAATCCCCGATCGCCTACATGCTCGAAAAGGCACAGGCGCGTATTAACCAGAGCAGCCTGAATACCTCGATCCGCATCCGCCACCGGATGGATTACCTCGTCGAAGGGCTTTCCGTACGCGGAGCGTTGTCGTATGACCATTATTTTACCAAGACGCTGCGCGTTGCGCCCAACCTGCCCGTCTATTCGATCACGCGCAACCCCGCCGATCCGGCCGAGCTGCTCTATTACGGCGGCGAACACAATGCCAAATCCTACGAGGAGACCGGCTGGGGCAAAAACCGCAAGGTCTATGTCGAGGCCGGCATCGACTTCAGCCGCGATTTCGGCAAGCACGCCGTCACGGCCATGGCGCTCGTCACCGGCGAACGCTACACCTCGCCCGGGCTGAAGTACAACGTCCCCCGCGGCTATTACGGTGTGGTGGGGCGTGTCACCTACGGTTACGACCAGCGTTACCTGGCCGAATTCAACATGGGTTACAACGGTTCCGAGAACTTCGCGCCCGGCAAGCGGTTCGGGTTTTTCCCGGCCGTTTCGGTAGGCTGGGTCGTGTCGAACGAACCCTACTTCCCGAAGAACGACATCCTCACGTGGCTCAAGTTCCGCGCCTCGTACGGGCAGACCGGCAACAGCGAGATCGGCGGCGACCGCTTCCTTTTCCTGCCCGGCACCTGGGGCAGCCACAGCTACGGCCCCTGGAACGGCACCCCGCTCGACGGGTATTTCTTCGGCTCGTCGAACGGTTCGGTCAATAACCCGGCCTTCCCCGGCAAATACGAACAGTCGACAGGCAACCCCGACGTCACGTGGGAGAAGAAGGAGTCGTACAACATCGCCGCCGAGGTGCGCATGTTCCGCGACCGGCTTTCGGTCACGGTCGACCTGTTCGAGGAGAAGCGCAACAACATCCTCACCAAACTGGGGGTCACGCCGGGCATCATCGGCCTGAGCGGCAGCGCCCTGCCGCCCGTGAACGTGGGGCGCATGAGCAACCGGGGTTACGAGATCCAGGTCTCGTGGCGCGACAACGTCGGAACGGATTTCTGGTATGAAGTGGGCGGACAGGTCTCCTATGCCGTCAACAAGATCGACTACAAGGCCGAACCCTCCTACATGTACGCCTGGATGAACGAAACGGGGTTCGCCTACGGACAGTACAAGGCCTATTACAACGAAGGCTTCTACAATACGCCCGAAGAGGTGGCCAACCACCCCTACAACGCCATCGACGGCAACCGTGTCCAGGGCGGCGACCTGCGTATCGTCGACGTCAACGGCGACGGCATCATCGACGACAAGGACATCACCCCGACGGGCTTCTCGAACGTCCCGCGCTTCGCGTTCAGCAGCAACCTGAGCTTCGGCTACAAGGGGTTCGAAATATCCGCGCTCCTTACCGGTTCGGCGCAGGGGACGTTCAACATGAACGGCTACCTCATCACGCCCTTCGCCCAGGGAAACGGTACGCCGCTGAGCTATATGAACGGCCGCTGGACGCCCGAACGCCATGCCGCCGGCAAGCAGATCACCTTCCCGCGCATGTCCGTGAACATGGCCAACAGCCAGAACAACCAGAACAACTCCTTCTGGTTCCGTTCGACCGACCATATCAAGCTCAAGAACGTCGAGGTGGCCTATACGTTCCGGAACGCCCGCTGGATGCGCAAGGCGCATATCGGCTCGATCCGCGTATTCGTCAATGCCAACAACCTCTGTACCTGGGGCGGCAAAGACCTGGTCGACGGCATCGACCCCGAGCTGGTGCAGGACGGCAGTACGTCCGAAGGCATCATCTATCCGCTCACGCGCGTGTATAACTTCGGTTTCAACATCCAATTTTAAGTCGCAGCCTTATGAAAAAGACCATTTATACGCTTCTCGGCCTGTTGCTGGCGGCCGGCCTTACGTCCTGCCAGGACTGGTTCATCGAGAAGCCCGAAGTGACGGGCATGGATCAGGACGAGGTCTTCAGCACGGCCAAGAACGCCGAGGGGGCGATCGCCGAGGCCTACGCCACGATCCTCTCTTCGGGATTGCCCGTACTGGTGTGGAACAACTCCCCGATCATGCCCTACGAGACGACCGAAGCCATCATGGGCGGCGAAGACCTTTGCCGCCTGACATGGGGATACATGGATAAGCAGGTCGTGGCGGGCATGCTGGCCAACAACGAGAATAACGGCGCCGGTTATACCGACGACTATTTCCCCAACAACTACGCCTACATCCGCAAGGCGTGGCTCGTGTACGAGAACATCGACAAGGTCGCCGACATGTCCGACCGCGACAAAGCCATCGTCAAGGCCGAAATGCAGGTGCTGGTGGCTTTCCGCTACGTGGAGATGCTCAAACGCTACGGCGGTGTGCCGCTGGTCGAATCGACGCTCACCACGGTCGACGTGCGCCCCCGCTCCACCGTGCAGCAAACCCTTGACTTCATCGTCGGGCTGTGCGACGCGGCCGCCGCGACACTCGAAGGTGTGCGCTGGCCGGCCGACTGGCTGGGGCGCGTGAACAAGGGTGTGGCGCTGGCCGTCAAGGCCGAGGCGCTGATGTATGCCGCCCGTCCCCTCTTCAATGCCGACGCCCCTTACATGCAGATGGCCGACCCCGCGAACAATGAGATGATCTGGCTCGGGGGCTACGATGCCAAGCGCTGGGAAACGGCGCGCCTGGCCAATCAGGAGGTGATCGACTGGGGCAAGGCCAACGGCTTCGAGCTGATCGACACGGGCGACCCCATCAAGGATTACGGCACGGCCGTCGGCACGCCGTCGAACCGCGAGGTGCTGCTGGCCTACAAGCAGCAGCGCGAGGCTGACGACAACGGTATCTACAAGAACTACACCTTCATGCCGACCCACACCGGCCACGACCTGGGGCAGTACCGCGGCACCGGCTACGGTCAGCTCTGCCAGTACCGCAAGGCCGATGGTACGGATCAGACGTGGGCGGGCGTGGACGACTGGCGCCCGGCCGGCGAATACCGCGACAAGGCCGAAGAGTTGGAACCCCGTGCGCAGGCGTCGCTCTATTTCTACGGCGTCAACCCCAAGAACAATACCGGCAACAGCCGTTGGGATCTGTACCAGAACTGGCAGCTCGAATACAAGTGGCAGGACGGCTGTGCCAAGAACATCAAATTTTGGTACGAAGCCGGTTCGCGCGAATGGTTCGAATTCCCGATCTACCGCATGGCGGAGTTTTACCTCAATATCGCCGAGGCCTACAACGAGGAGGGCAACCCGACCATGGCGCTGCGCTACCTGAACGACATCCGCAGGCGCGGAGGCATCCCCGACGAAACGCAGACCGACCGGGTGGGGCTGCGGCGGAGCATCCACCGCGAATGGGCCGTGGAATTCTACGTGGAGAACCAGTGGTATCCCCACGCCCGCCACTGGAAGCAGGGGGCGTCGATGGTCGGCGGGGCCAAGTACAAGTTCGAGTTCTCGCAGGCCGCCGGCGTGTCGTGGAACCCCCGCAAACCCGAGGAGTTCGCCAATTACACGCGCAAGCCCTCCTATGTCCCCGAATACACGTGGCACGAGCGCATGTCCCTTTCGCCCTTTACGCTCAGCGAGGTGAATAAGGGCTATCTGGTGCAGAACCCCGGATATTGATCCGCCCATACACAATCGTTTACCGAAAAAATCAGAATTACATGAATCCCAACCATATGAAAAGTGTGTTTCTCGGAGGCGCGGCACTCGCGGTTCTGGCCGTCGGTGGTGCCGGCCCGGTTTCCGCCCGGGATACCGCGGCTGCGGAACAGCCCGACAGTGCGGCCCTGGAATATGTGATCCCCGGGACATCGGCCCGCACGAAGGCAATGCTGGTCACTTCGTCCGTCTCTTCCGTGACGGGAGACGAGGTATCCATCCCCTCGGCCAATATCAACAACATGCTTTACGGACGTATCCCGGGGCTCGTCGTGTCGCAGACCAACGGGGAACCCGGCTACGATGCCGCTACGCTCAGTATCCGCGGCGTGGCGACCTACAACAACTCGTCGCTGCCGGTCTATGTCGACGGCTTCCAGACCAATATGGCTTATTTCCAGTTTCTCTCGCCTGCCGAGATCGACCGGATCGAGGTGCTGAAGGATGCCGCGGCGCTGGCTCCCTTCGGCATGAGGGGCGCCAACGGCGTGATTTGGGTCACGACCAAGCGCGGTCGTATCGGCCGCCCGCGCGTCACGGTCAATGTCCGGGGCGGCGTGCAGCAGCCCATGAACCTCCAGAAACCGTTGCGTACGGGCGACTATACCCGGCTTTACAACGAGGCGCTGAGCAACGACAACGGCAACGTTTGGACACCCTATTACACGGCCGACCAGGTCGCCCGACTGCCCGACGTGGACTGGTACCGCGAGGTCACCAAGAAGGCCACGCCCTATACCGATGCCGACGTGTCGGTCTCGGGCGGCGACAAGACCGTACGCTATTTCGTGCTGTTCGGCTACATGGGGCAGCGGGGAATCTACGACACCCCGACCAACGATACGCTGGCCAACGCAGGCATCGACCGCTACAATATCCGCACGAACCTCGATATGAACCTCTTCGGTTTCCTGGAGGCCAAGGTCGATGTCGGGGGCCGGATCGAAGACCGCCGTTACCCCAACCGCGCCGCGGGCGACCTGTGGAACGACCTTGCCAAATACCCCGGCTCGGTTTATCCCGTGCGCAACCCCGACGGGACGTGGACGGGTACCCCGATCTACAATTTCAACCCCCTGGCCTCGATCAAGGCGCTGGGGCGCAACTCCACGCACGACCGTACCCTGCAGGCCAATTTCCAGCTCAAGGAGCGGCTCGACTTCCTCGTGGAGGGGCTCTACCTTTCGGAGGCGATGTCGCTGAGCAGCTGGACGCGCGACGGCGCGAGCAACACGCGCAACTATTCGCGCTGGCTCGACGGGGTGCAGCAGACCACCGATAACGACACCCCCTATACCCGTGGCGAGGACAGCGGCCAGAACCAGTGGACGTGGCAGCACTACAATGCCACGGTCGGCTACGACGGCACGTTCGGGCGGCATGTGGTCTCCGCCTCGGCCGGGATACTCTACAATATCTACAAGACAGACTTTTCGCAGAACGGCGCTGCCGGCAAGATGGTCGAATACCGTCACATGACCGTCAACGGGGCGGTCAACTATGCCTATGACGACCGCTATGTGGCGACCTTCTCCTTCGCCGCCGACGGTTCGGACAATTACAGGCCCGGCAACCGCTGGGGGTTCTATCCCTCGCTCGGCCTTGGCTGGATCGTCTCCCGCGAGCGTTTCCTGCGGGACAGCCGCATGGTCGATCTGCTCAAGCTTAGGGCTTCGGTCGGTAAGAACGGCTGGGATCCGATGGGCGAGATGCGTTACCTCTGGGAGGGCTACTATACCGGCCGCGGCGGCCTCAATACGGGAAACTCCGAGCACACGTGGCACGGGGGAACGGCGCTGTCCTACCTCCCGAACCCCGATGTTTTTGCCGAAAAGAGCCTGAAGTACGACGCCGGCATCGACCTGCGCCTGTGGAACAGGTTGTCCCTGAACGTTGACCTGTTCCTCGAAAAAAGATCGGGCATCGTGACTCAGGACTGGATGATCCCCGGTGCCTCGGGCGTGGACAATCCGCCTTACCGCAACATCGGCAGGATGACTAACAAGGGCTTCGAAGTCCAGCTTTCCTGGGCCGACCGCATAGGCGATTTCAATTACGCGCTCACGGGCATGGCCTCGTATAACAGCAACAAGGTCGACTATATGGCCGAGGTCGTGACCGTGCCGACCGCGGCACGCACGGGACGGCGGCTCGACGCCCTGTTCGGATATGTGGCCGACGGGTTCTACGACTGGGACGATTTCGACGTCGGCGGCGAACTCAGGGAGGGGCTTCCCAAGCCTACGTTCGGTGCCGTGCAGCCCGGCGACATCAAGTATAAGAACCTGAACGGCGATACGGTCATCGACGAGAACGACCAGACGGCCATCGGCGACTCGTACCTGCCCAAGTTGCAGTACTCGTTCTCGCTGGCGGCATCCTACAAGGGGTTCGACCTCTTCGCCCTCTTCCAGGGGGCGGCCGGCCGTGACGTGAACCTGCTCGATGCGCCCTTGCAGAACGTGGCGTTCCGCGACAACGGCAACGTCTACGGGATTGCCGAAGGCCGCTGGGCCTACTATCCCGAACAGGGCATCGACACGCGGGCTACGGCCACCTATCCGCGCCTTTCGTTGCAGGACAACAGCAACAACTACCGCAATTCGACACTCTGGAAGCGCAGCGGCGACTTCCTCAAGCTGCGCAACGTGGAACTGGGATACACCTTCGCGCAGCCGTCGCTGAGCAAGGCCGGCATCTCGAAGATCCGCATCTACCTGAGCGGTGTCAACCTGCTGACCGTCAGCAGGCTGATGCGCGACTACGACATCGACCCCGAAATCCTTTCCGGCCACCCGGCGCTGAAATCCTACAACCTCGGACTGACCGTAACCTTCTAAACACGACTGCCATGATACGAAAAAATATGAGAATCCTTTTCGCGGGCGCCCTCCTCTGTTCGCTGTCCCTGGCGGGGTGCGATGCGCTCGACACCAAGGAAGACCTGAACCTGACGGACGAGATGATGGCCACGCGCCGTTACCAGATGTTCGACTGGGGCTACCGCGTTTACGAACACATCCCCTACGGGTTCACGGCGATCGACGGCAACCTCTTCGCAGCCGTTTCCGACGAGGCGCAATACGTGACCACGTTCAGTTCCACGCAGCGGTTCAACGAAGGCAGCTGGAGCGCCTATTACAACCCCGACGATTGCTATACGAGCTATTACAACGGCATCTATGCGGCGCACGACTACCTCGATAAGTCGGTGGATTACAGGTATATCCTCGGTATGCACCGCGACACGCTCACTTCGAACGGCCTGGACAGCTACCGCCGCGACATCGTCGACGTGCAGCGGCTGCGCGCCGAGGCGCATGTGCTGAAAGCCTATTATTATTTTGAGCTTGCCAAGCGTTACGGCGGGGTGCCCCTCATCGACCGCGTGTATGCCGACCAGAAGGAGGCCAATCTTCCGCGCGGCACGTTCGACGAGGTGGTCGGCCTCATCCTGCGCGAGATCGAGGGGGTGCGCAACGAACTGGTCGTCGACTGGCGGGCCGAGAACCTCGAGGAGAAGTCGGGCCGGATCACCCGCGGCGCGGCGCTGGCCCTCAAGTCGAGGGTGTTGCTCTATGCCGCCAGCCCGCAGTTCAATCCCTCGGGCGAAAAGTCCAAGTGGGCTGCCGCTGCCGCTGCGGCCTTCGAAGTGATCAACATGGGCATCTATTCCCTGCATCCCGATTACGGCGGGCTGTTCGTCGCCGAAACCTCTACGACCAGCCCCGAGACCATCTGGGCGGTGCGTATGGGGGCGACCAACGAGTTCGAACGCAAGAATTACCCCATCGGCACGCAGGGCGGCGGTACGGGTATCTGCCCTTCGCAGAACCTCGTGGAAGCCTATGAATCTACGGGGGAGGATACGGGCGATGCCTATGCCGGCCCCGACCCGCGCTTCTACGCCACCGTCCTGCGCAACGGCGATACGTGGAACGGGCGCACGCTCGAAATCTATGCGGGCGGCGCCGACGACCCCGCCCGGCAGAACGCTTCGCCCACGGGGTATTACCTGCGCAAGTTCCTGAACGAGAACCTGAACCTCACCAATGACGACAAACGGCTTCGCAGCTGGATCGTTTTCCGCTATGCCGAAATATTGCTTAATTTTGCCGAGGCGATGAACGAAGCCTACGGCCCGGACGACGCCCACGGCTACGGGATGAGTGCGCGCGACGCCGTGGATGCCGTGCGTGCCCGTTCCGGGGTGGGGATGCCCCCGGTCGATGTCGCCCCGGGCGATGCGGCCGCCATGCGCACGGCCATCAAACACGAACGCCGCATCGAGCTGGCCTTCGAAGACCATCGCTACTGGGATCTCCGGCGCTGGGACGATGCCGGGACGGTGCTCAACCGGCCCCTGCGCGGCGTGAAGGTGACCCGCAGCGGCGACGGCTTTGCCTACACGCCGTTCGAAGTGGCCAAACGCATCTTCGATGCCCCGAAGATGAACCTTTATCCGATCCCGCAGGCCGAAATCGTAAAATCGGGCGGGGTACTCGACCAGAATCCGGGTTGGTAGACCGAAAAATATCGAACTATGAGAACGATCGTTACATTCTTTTCTGTGCTGCTCCTCGCATGCGGGGCAGCCTCATGCCAGAAGGCCGACAGCGAGAGGCCCTGGGGCAGTGCGGTGATCTATATGCCGCAGGCCGGTTACATCCCTTATGCCGTGCCCAACGGCGGGACGGCGCAGCAGTCCAACAAGAATTACCGCATCGACGCGCAGGCGGGGAAGGTGCACATTTTCCTGGGCATCTACCGCGCCGGGCTGGCCGAGTTGCAGGCCTATACGGTCAGCGTCTCCGTGGGCAGCACTCCCCTGGACGGGACTGTGTTGCTGCCGGGCCGGGCATACACGCTGCCTTCCTCGGTGAGCTGCCCCGACGGGAAACGCGATGCGACTTTTTTCCTCACGGTCGACATCGCCTATCTGAAGGCGAATGCCGACAAGGATTTTTCCCTGCCGGTCACCATATCCGACCCGACGCGTTATGCGCTCAACGACAAGCTCACAACGACGCAGGTGCGTATCGACACGTCGGAGCTGCTCTCGAAGGAGGGGCTGTAACCCGGCTTTGCCGCCACACCGGCACGGGGGCGCCTCCGG
>ERZ809152.398-NODE-398-length-23482-cov-10.727110_pt1 | contig 23482 bp, 13 predicted proteins | sample MGYA00520518_ERZ809152 | MGnify/ENA primary metagenome ERZ809152 (study PRJEB31570, sample SAMEA3212996) | Homo sapiens | biome: human-gut; feature: human gut; material: fecal | place: Sweden | collected 2011 ...
AAATGCGTAACAGATATCAAAATCTGTTACGCAATAAAAGTCTAATTTTTGGGGGGTCACCTCACGGTAGAAAATTTTTCTGTATATGATGAATATAGCATAGATTATACATCGTTTTCTGTGTGTGGTATGGACATCCGTGTGTTTGATGATGAACTGGCAGAAGCCTTGAAGAAACTTCCGGAAAGAAAGAGAAATACTTTGTTAATGTATTACTTCCTGGAAATGACAGAAAGTGAAATTGCCAACTTGCAAAAGATTACACAAAGCGGCGTATTTAGAAACCGGCATCACGCTTTGGAAACTATGAAAAAATTACTCAGGGAGGAAATGTAGCATATGAAACAGTTATTTAAAAAGCCGTCCTATTACTTGATTTCATCGGCGGTAGACGGGGACGAGAAAGCGATTGAAAAGATACTGGCATTTTACGATTCCTATATTTCAACGTGCTGTCTGCGCCCTCTCTATGATGAATATGGAAATGTTTATATTGTCGTGGATATGGAGTTGAAAGGACGTATCAGAGAAGCGCTTATCAAAATGATTTTAAGTTTTGATATTCCTTTAGAAACCGAAGAATAACAAGTAGTGACCGCAAAGCATGATTGAATATCTCCCTCTTTCCTGCTCTGCCCCTGCTTTTACATGAAAGCAACACGCTTTCGCCATAGCTCTTTGACAACTCAATAAAGCAGACAGATACGTTTGTGAGATAGTGAGCCACGGATACTGTACGCCACGACCTTTTCAAAAGAAAGCGAGCGACCCACGCAGTGATCTGAGAGCGACTGTTGGAAAAGTCGTTTTGCCACGACCTATCCTCACAGAATAATGATACGTCCGCATGGTGCGGTTCTGCCCACAAGAATGGGAATAGTTGAGATACTAACGGAGCTTTCCAAAGCCGTCTGCCTGCTTGCAAAAAATGACTTACAGTAAAGGGGGTGCATAATATGAACAATACTGATGTGCCTATCTGGGAAAAATACACGCTGACGATTGAAGAAGCGTCTAAATACTTCCGCATTGGCGAAAAGAAATTGCGTAAATTAGCTGAAGAAAATCTTGATGCTGGATGGGTTATCGTGAACGGTAATCGTATTCAGATTAAGAGAAAACAGTTTGAAAAAATCATAGATACATTAGACGAAATCTAATGTCATTGAGCCGTAGATATGGTATAATAAAGTATAGCGTATCACGGCTCATTCCATGACGGAAAGGAGCTTTACACTATGTCTAATGTAAAACGAAAAGACAGTAAAAATCGCAATTTGCGTAATGGAGAGAGCCAGCGAAAAGACGGAAGATACGTTTATAAATATACCGATATATACGGAAAGCCACAATTTATCTATTCTTGGAAACTTGTACCGACAGACAAGACACCTGCTGGAAAGCGTGATGATATTTCATTGAGGGAAAAAGAAGCACAGATAAAAAAAGACCTTAACGACAGTATCGACACAGTCGGCGGTAAAATGACAGTCTGCCAGCTTTACGAGAAAAAGAACAGCCAAAGAAAGAACATCAAGAGGGCTACCGAAAAGGGACGACAGTATCTTATGAACGCTCTGAAAAATGACCCATTGGGTATGAGGGCGATTGATACTGTTAAGCAGTCGGACGCTAAAGAATGGGCTATCAGAATGAGTGAAAAAGGATATGCCTATAAAACAATTGATAACTATAAGCGTTCCTTGAAAGCGTCATTTTACATGGCGATACAAGACGACTGTATCAGAAAGAACCCATTTGAATTTAAACTAAGTGATGTTCTGGAAGATGATACAGAGCATAAAGTTATCCTTACACCAGAGCAGGAAGAACGCCTGCTTGCCTTTATGGAAAAGGATAAGATTTACAGCAAGTATTATGATGAGGTTGTGCTTCTGTTGGAAACGGGACTTCGTATTTCTGAATTTTGCGGACTGACGACGCATATTGATATGCAGAACAAAATACTCAATATAGACCACCAGTTATTGAAAGACAGCGAAATCGGCTACTATATTGAAACGCCAAAAACCAAAAACGGAAAACGGGAACTTCCATTGACAGAACGGGCTTATCAAGCAATCCAAAGAATACTAAAGAACAGAGGAAAGGCACAACCGCTGATTGTAGGTGGTTACAGCAATTTTCTATTTTTAAACCGTGAGGGCTTGCCTAAGGTTGCAGGAAACTATGAGGGTATGGTGCGAGGGCTGATTAAGAAGTATAACAAATATCACACGGACAAGTTACCGAACATCACACCACATTCATTCAGGCATACTTATTGTACGAATATGGCAAATAGAGGAATGAACCCAAACACCCTGCAATATCTCATGGGACACGCTAACATAACCATGACACTTGGCTATTACGCACACGGTACATTTCAATCTGCAAAAGCGGAACTGGAAAGACTGGCTTGTTAATATCGGAGCTTATATTTACTACTCATTTACTACTTTTGGTTGCATTTTCATGCTGGTAAATGCCAGCTTATGCAAGGTATCTTCCAAAAAGAAAATACCGATAAAGCCCTAAAATACGGGATATATCGGCATTTACCAACTTATGAAAAGATAATCAGAAATTTAGTAAGTTTTTGTTCTAAAAAAGCCTGTGCAGATAAAAGCTGTTCGATGGACTCGTCGATCAGCTTTTTCTTTTTTGTCATCATCTCTGTAAAAGATTCGTCGGAAGGGCGGGATGAGTAATCTTTGATCTCGTCTATGGACAGACCGATCTTGCGCAATGTAAGGATCAGTTCTAACTCTGTAAATTGAAAGCATGTATAGTAGTGGTATCCGTTCTCTCCGATAATTTCGGGGCGGAACAGCCCGATTTCATTGTAATAGTGCAGCGTGCGTTTGTTGACTCCGGTCAGTTTTGCAAATTCCCCGGAAGAATATAAATAATTTTTTCGATTCATAAAAAACTCCTTGACTGTACAGTTACTGTACATTATATGATACATGATGAAAAGAAGAAAATCAATGATAAAGCGCAGAAAGGAGATCGGGATGGAGTTTATATGTGCCGAGGAGAAACAGTGGAAAGAGATAAAAACAATTTATATGGAAGCATTTCCGAAGCGGGAGAGAAAACCATATTTTGCACTGCGGCATTCCGTAAAAACGAAAAAAGCGGTTGTTATGGCAGCAACCGAAGGTGAACAGGTGTTGGGATTTATCGTCCTTATTCCATATAAAGATATGGTAATGGCAGATTATCTGGCAGTGTCATCTAAAGTTCGCAGCAGAGGAACCGGAAGTTATATTATGCAGAATGTGTGCAGGCAGTACAAAGATAAAAAAATTGTTCTTCTGATCGAGCGCCTTGATGATAAGGCAGAGAACAAAGAACAGAGGATTGCCCGCAGAAAATTTTATTTGAAAAACGGATTTACGTCGTCTGATATTTTTATAACGGGAGCAAGCGGGGAAATGGAGATTATGAATTTCGGAGAAAAGGTTTCGGAAGAAGCGTATATAGATCTGCAGAAATATGCGCTTGGAACGGTGATGTTCAGATTGTCCAAGATCAAAGTGGCAGAGAAAACGCCGCATAAGAAAAGAGAGGAGGCTGACCAGGGATGAAAACAATATTTTCAAAAGTAAAGTTAAGGCCGGGTCAGATCGTTCAGTTGTTTTTGCTTGTATTGCTGTCGGCAGTAGGGCAGATGCTTTTACCGTCGTTTTTGGCACAGATGATCAGCCATGGCGTGGCGGAAGGAGAAAACCGTATTGTCTGGATGTATGCCGTGATCATGGCGGGAGTAACATTGTTTTCCTGCGTGATCAGTTTTCTCTCTGTTAAGATTGCATCTTATATTTCTACAGATTTTGCGGCACAGCTTAGAACTCAGGTCTTTTCTAAAGTGCAGGAGTTCTCGGCGGCAGAGATGGATCGGTTCGGAACAGCGAGTCTTGTCACAAGAAGCACTTCGGATATTACGAATGTACAGAACTTTTTGACATTGCTGCTTAGAGTCGGATTGCTTGCGCCTATGATGGCTGCGGCAGGACTAGTGTTTTCCGCAGCTACGGGAGGAGAAGTCAGTTCGGTTCTTCTTGTCGCGATACCGGTTCTTCTGACTGTATTGACGATCATCATGGTACTGGCATCGAAGTATTCGATCCGTCTGAGAAAAAAGCTCGATCAGATCAACAGATTGTTTTTGGAATCGTTGGAAGGAGTACGCGTGATCCGCGCGTTTAATAAGCAGAAGACAGAAAATGCACGTTTTGAAGAGGCAAATGAAGATTATGCGATGACGGCAATGGCAGCAGGGCGGATCACAAGCCTTCTGATGCCCGCTATCAGTGTGATCTTCGGAGTGACGACGGCGGCTGTATTGGGCATGGGCGCATATTATGTAAGTACAGGCGCTATGGAAGTAGGTTCTTTAGTGGCAAACAGCCAGTATATCAGTATGGTACTTACATCTGTGATGATGCTGTCTCTTGTCATTATGATGTTTCCTACAAGTTATGCATGTGCGAAACGAATCGCGGAAGTTTTGCAGACAGACAGCTCGATACGGGGTGGAAAGTTTCAGATGGAAAATCGTCCGGTGCGCGGAACGGTTGAGTTTCGTCATATGACATTCGCTTATCCGGGAGCGGATGAGCCGATCCTGAAAGATATTAGTTTTGAATCCCGTTCGGGAGAAGTTACGGCGATCATCGGAGGAACGGGACGGGGAAAATCAAGTATATTAAAACTGATCCCCAGACTTTATGATCCGATGTTCGGAGAAGTGCTGATCGACGGAGTGAACGCGAAAGAATACCGCACGGAAGATCTTCGTTCTTTGATCGGATACGTACCGCAGAAAAATGTTCTTTTCTCGGGAGATATTGCAGATAATCTTAATTTCGGAAATGAAAACGGAACGGAAGAAGACTGGAAACAGGCGGCAAAGACTGCCTGTGCGGATGAGTTTATCTGTAAGAAGAAAGAAGGATATCACGATTCGGTCGCCCAGGGCGGCACGAACTTATCCGGCGGGCAGCGTCAGCGTATGGCGATAGCGAGAGCGATGATGAAAAAACCGGAAATTTATGTGTTTGACGATAGTTTTTCTGCTTTAGATATGAAGACTGACCGTCAGCTCCGTCAGAATCTGAAGGAAAGCATCGAAGATGCAACGGTCATCATGGTAGCGCAAAGGATTAGCACAGTTCTTGACGCAGACCGGATATTAGTAGTTGACGACGGGCAGATCGTAGGAAACGGAACGCACAGGGAATTGTTGGATACTTGTCCGCTTTATCGGGAAATTGCAGAGATTCAGTTAGGAAAGGAGGCGCTTTGATATGAAAAATACGACAATATTTAAGAGGCTGCTGGGCTATTTAAAAGCGTACAGACTTCGGTTATTTTTTGTACTGCTTTCAGCAGTTATCAGCACTGCCTTTATGGTTCTTGCTCCGTTTCTTGTAGGAAAGGTGACGACGACGTTGTTTGCAAGTATTGCCGATAAAGTTTTTTACTGGGAAACGATCATCTGGCTTTTGGCGGCGTTGGTAGCGTTATATTTTGTATCACAGTTGTTTTCCTTTTTGCAGGGATTCGGTATGGCAAAGATCACTGCAAATGTGATGCAGACGATCCGCAGGGAAATCGATGAGAAAATGCATCGGCTGAAACTGAATTATTATGACGTTCATACACACGGAGATATTCTCAGTGTAATTACAAACGATGTAGATACGATCAACAATACGATCAGTCAGAACTTAACTTCGATCGTAACACAGGTTACGACTGCCATCGGCGTACTTATTATGATGCTGATGATCAGCCCGAAGCTGTCTTTGATCCCGATTGTTATGGTGCCTCTTTCTCTATTGAGCGCCGCAGGAGTGATGAAAGCGAGCGAAAAGTATTATGGAGAACAGCAGGAGCTTCTCGGTAAGCTGAACGGATATGTAGAAGAGATGTATAACGGACAGTCCGTTGTGCAGACGTTTAATTATCAGGAACGTGCGAAAAAGAAATTTTCTCAGTTGAATGACGCGCTTAAAAACAGTTCAAGAAAAGCGGAGACAACAGCAGGGGCGATCAGTCCGATTACAACTCTTGTGAATGATCTTGGGTATGTTCTTTGCGCCGCTTTAGGATGTCTCTGGGCGATCGCCGGAAAGATCGCAGTCGGAAACGTACAGGCTATGTTGGAGTATACATGGCGTTTTGCAGAGCCGTTTTCCGCAATCGCCGGAATGGTAGGAAGTTTCGGAGCGGCAGCGGCAGCAGGAAACCGTATTTTCGGACTGCTTGACGCAGAAGAGGAAATTCCGGATTCAGACCAGTGCATCGTACCTGATGACCGCAGCGGTCGCGTTACATTTGAAAATGTGACGTTCGGATATACGCCGGATCATCTTTTGATGAACGGGATCGATTTGACGGTAGAACCGGGGCAGAAAGTTGCGGTAGTAGGACCTACCGGAGCGGGAAAAACAACGCTGATCAATCTTTTGATGCGCTTTTATGAGGTAAATAACGGATCGATCAAAGTGGACGGAACTAAGATCACGGATATGCCAAGGGAAGAACTGCGCGACAGATTCGGTATGGTTCTTCAGGATACATGGCTGTTTGAAGGAACGATCGGAGAGAATATCGGATATGCCGAGGATAATATGAAGAAAGAGAAAATAGTAGAAGCCGCGAAATCGGCATGCGCCCACAGTTTCATCAAAACACTCCCGGGCGGATACGATATGACGCTTAGTAAAGGAGCGGAGAACATTTCGCAGGGAGAACGCCAGCTTCTGACGATCGCAAGAGCGATCGCTTCCGATCCTGAGATCATGATCTTAGACGAGGCGACAAGTAACGTAGATACCCATACGGAAGTTCTTATTCAAAAAGCGATGGCAGAACTGATGAAAGGACGCACAAGTTTTGTGATCGCCCACAGACTTTCTACGATCCGTGACGCAGATATGATCCTTTATATGGAAGACGGAGATATCAAAGAAGTCGGAAATCATGAAGAACTGATGAAAAAGAACGGGAAATATGCGGCTCTTTATATGAGTCAGTTTGCGTAACCGGATTATAGAAATTTTACAGCGGGGCAAAGGAACTGAAATAGAGGGGAAAGATGCACTATTCGTAAAATACTGGAAATTCGTTGTTTTTTGTAAAAAACGCTTGCAGAAAGTAAAAAAAGAAAGTATATTATCAAATGGGAAAAATAGTGTAACAGAATAACAACCGGAGTCTTGCGTGATCTATTCCACAACTCTCCGGTTATATTTATGTAAAGGTATATTTTGTAAGGAGGGAAAGCATGAAGATGCAGAAGAACAAGAAACTTGTGCAAGCTGCTGCGGTAGGACTTTCAGTCTGTGTGCTAGCAGGAGGCGGTCTGTTCGTATGGAATATGTACGGCAAAAATGCAGAAGAAAATGAAAAGCAGATCGTATCAGATGAAGTTGCGGAAATTGAAAGCTTGAATTCACGCGACAATGTTGTAGATTTGGAGGAGCTTTTCGAGGGAGAAAAGGCGTCGGGAAAAGAAGATGTGACGAGCGAGAAAACAGAGAAGAAAGAAGATTCTTCGACGAAGTCAGGCTCTTCTCAAAAGTCGGATTCTTCTAAGCAATCAGGCGGGGCAAAAAAACCGGAGTCATCAAAAGATACAGATACATCAAAGAAGCCGGATAAGAAACCATCCAAACCGGACGAGAAGCCATCAAAACCGGATGAACAACCGTCAGAACCGGATGACAAGCCGTCTGTGCCGGATGAGAAGCCGTCTGTGCCGGATGAGAAGCCGTCCGTACCGGATGAGAAACCGTCCGTACCGGATGAGAAACCGTCCGTACCGGATGAACAACCGTCAACCCCGCAGAAACCGGCATTGCCGCAGGTGAATGAACCGGGGTGGATCACAGGTATATATTAAGGAAGGAATATGAGAGGGATGAATCAAAAGAGAAAGAGATTAGGGTTATGGATACTTTTTCTGGCGGCGCTGCTTTTGACGCAGTTCACCGTTCCGGTTAAGGCATCCGAGCCGCAGATACAAGATGTAAACATACAGATGGTTGGAGGGCAGATTCGTACGATCGATCCGATGGGGCTGCGAATGGTTGCCTGCATCAAGAAATCATATATTCAAGAGTTGGAAAAAAGCGGAGCGACGGTAAGTTATGGAATCGTACTGCTTCCGAAAAAGTATTTGACAGAAGGTCAGGCATTGACGCTTGACGGCAAGTACCTTTATAACGGCTCGGTCTATAAGCCGGCAAAAGTACCGGCAGTAAAGAAATTTTCAGAAGACAATGATAGGATTTACTTTACAGCCGTTTTGGCAAATCTGCCGAAAGAAAGATATAAAAATGATTACGCGGCGAGAGCTTATGCAGAAATCACGAGAACTGTGACAGAAGACGGCGGAAAGAAAAAAACAACGACAGAAGTTGTATACAGTGAGAGTGAAATCGACCGTCAGGTATATCGGATTGCAGAAGAGGCTGTAAACGGAACTACAGAGGCGGAAGAGACAAAACAGTGGCTTCGAGATAACATTCTCGCTCCGGTAGATACGCCGGAAGAACTGCCGGAAGAAGAAAAAAAGATCTCGTTTCGTCTTGGAAAAGTGTCCGGTGTGACATTGTACCATAAGACAACGTCAGAAGCCGGAGTGGAAACTGTAGAAGAAGTATCACAGTTTAATCTTACAGAATTTAAAAAAGAAGATTATCTTGTGAAAGTTGAGATGGAAGATCAGCCTGAGATATTTGCGGGAATTACGGAAGTGATCGCACCGCAGACAGAAACAGGAAAAGTAAGCTTCAAACTTGACAGAAAAGATTATACTACTTCTCAGGCAGGACAAACGATCGAAGGCGCGGTTGTAGAGTTTGGTACGAAGTCTAACGATAAAGTATCTACAAAATATATTACGATGCAGGCGCTGATCGATCAAATGAAGGCAAATCCAAGCGGAACTTATACTCTGGAGCATGATATAGACGCAAGTATGGTTCAGGCATCAGAAAGTCTTGTTCCAACATTTTCAGGTACGTTTAACGGAAACGGGTATAAGATAAAAGGACTGACATCAACTTTGTTCGGAACAGTTTCCAATGGAAAAATAGAGAATGTAAAGCTTGAAAATGTCTCTATTACAAAAAGTATGAGCGATAGCTTCAAAGATGCAGGAGCAGGAACATTGGCGAATAAAGCCGCTAGTAATACGGTGATTGAAAACGTTCATGTAAATGGAAGCTTAAGAAATCCAAATACAAGAAGCCTTCTCGGAGGTCTTGTCGGACGTATGGATCATGCAAAAATAAGTAAATGTTCGGCGAATGTAGAGATATCAGGTTCTTTAAATACGACAGGCGGATTAGTCGGTCAGATGTCAAACAATACAACAGGACCAAATATTATAGAAAATTCATATGCCGTAGGAACGATTTCGGGAACACAGGTAAACGGCGCTGTCGGCGGTCTGATCGGATGGCATAACTCAAGGCAAAGTGGATCTGTGACAAATTGTTACGCAGCTGTTACAGTTAAAATTACAAAAAGTGGAAATGTAAAAGATCCGGGCGGATTGATCGGATATATTGGGAATTCCGATTCAACAGGAATAATCAAGAGCAATGTTTCATTTAGTACAGGAACATCGGGATATAAGTTCGATGGATCGACAGAGAATACCAAATATACATCGGCACAAACTGAGAAATTATATAGTTTAAGAGAGAGTAGTTTGAAAAGAGAGAGTAGTCGTACCGGAAATACGAATCTGACTCAGATCACAGATGTTACAGTGGATAAACTTTCACAAAAAGAGTTTTACACGAACATGGGCTGGAGTGAAGACGTTTGGGATTTTGCTCCTCTGAAAGAAGGAAAAACTCCAATCCTTAGAAACAATGACTCAAATATGACGACAATGCTCCAGACAAAGGAAATCGCATCGGCAGCCGACCTGAAGAATATTAAAAATGATTTGTCAGGTGTGTATGTTCTGACTACAGATATCGATATATCGGAATCAGCGTCGGGAACAGCGGTTATCCCGGGAATATTTAAAGGAACATTAAAAGGAAACGGTCATCAGATCATCGGTCAGAAGATTCCGTTGTTCGATACGTTAGATGGAGCGACGATCGAAAACGTGAAGCTTGTACAAGGCGAGATCAATCAGAAGGGAACAGATAAAGTTGCGGCTCTGGCAAAAACTTCACAGGCAGACACTCTTATCAAAGACGTATATGTCAGAGATATGAGCGTTACGGGACAAAGTAATGTAGCAGGTCTTGTTGCAAGTATGAATAAGACAACTGTAGAAGAATGTTCTGTCAACGCCACAGTAAACGGAAAACGTGCAGGTGGATTTGCGGCAGAGATTTTAGGAGATTCAGTCGTTAAAAACAGTTATGCAAGAAGAACGGCGGATAAAGAGACATTCGCAGCAACTGAAGGCGACCTGCAGGGCGGATTTGCGGCTGTCATTAAAAAGTCAGAGCTGATCAATAACTTCAGTGAGCTTACATTAAGTCAAAAGGCAGAGGAAAAACCGGAAGAGACACCGAAAAAATCATCTGAAAAAGCGGCGAAAACGGCATGTATGGTCGGTAATTTCGTTGCAGAAAGCGGAGTAGGATCAGAAGCGGTTACAAAAGCAGAGCACAATATTTCCTTTGGTCCGAAGGAATATTCTTTTGCAGGAAACAGTACGGCGGAAAATGTTTTAACGAACTATACAGAGAACTACGAGTATACAGGAAGCGTTTCAAATGATGAGGGAACTCAAACTCCTGAACATACAGGAAAAATCGATAAAGCGACAGCAGCGCAGATTACAAATAAAACCTTCTATATAGATACACTTAAATGGGATGAGAAGATCTGGTATCTGGATGATGTGGCAGGTGGAAAAAGACCTCGTTTAAAGGCAGAAGGTGATGTTTACGGAGCTGAGGAAGAAGATACTTCAAAAGGAGAGGGCTCGGAAGGAGATTCAAACAACGCGTCTTCGCAAGAAGTAGTTTACATACAGGCGCCGGTACAGGATGAAGAAACGGAAGAGCCGCAGATGGCAGGAGAGACTCCGGCAGAAGTGATCAGTTTTATCGCGCAGAAAAATGCAGAAGAGATTGCGGCTATGGACAGTCTGGAATCTGTAAAGGATTATCAGGCAGATCGAAAACTGATTTATGAAAACTTGCGGTTGTTTATGCCGTTCTATACATATGAACAGATCGTCAAAGACGGAAATAAGGTTGATCCGTCGCATGTATTAAATAAAAAGACGGTGCTTGCGGTCTATCCGATGGATGACCGTGGCAACAGAATTGTGGCATTATCCGATAAGACAGTTCAGGATATAAAAAAGATCCGTATTCAGTTTACAGATGAAACAACACCGTTGATCTATAATATTACATATATTGATACAAGGGAAAATATTGCTTCGTACAAAGTAGCGCAGATCCCTGTTCACTTTACTTTAACTTTAGAAACTATGTTGTCAGTACGACAACAACGCAGTTTAATAAACTATTGACTGCGGCAAAGGGATATGATTTTGACGGAGATATTGAAACGAGAGTTTCTCAAAAAGACAGCGCTTCTGTATTGTCGGTATACCGGAAAAATTATAACAATGTTGTCAAATCAGAGATGGAGCAGGTGCTTATTTCCATGGCGGCATCAAATCCGCAGTATCCGGTAAATACTACAAATAAAGCAGCAGAACTGATGGTAGAGGAAAATCTTATCGCAAATGGATATCTGAAGGACTTCCTCTATGCGTACAACTATATAGACCGTTGGTACGATTTTCAGATCGGCGGTATTAATATAAGAGACGTTGTGCTTTTTGACAACTCGATCTTAAAATCGGGCAAATCTCCGCGCAATCTTGTGGCAGAGATCGTACAGCTTAGCAGCAGCGGGGGACGTCAGGGAAATAGTACGCCGTCCTTCTACATCAATCGGATCTCACAGTATACGGGAATTTCAAACGTCGCTTCTTTCGTAGAATATTTTATGACTGCATACGCAGGATACACGGATGTAAACGACTGGATTATTGATAATTTCCAGGGCGGATTCATCGTAGAAGCAAGAGCGAATAATCCGAAGATCGATTCCAGATTATGGAGAATACTGAAAAACAATACGGTACAGAGAAACAACGAGCTGATCCTTCCGGTATTGTCTTATAAGACATCGAAGAACTTGTATCTGGCATCGTTCCCGACATCTCTTGTATATGGAAACTTGCAGATTTACAACGGATATCAGAATACAGATGAGTGGAGACAGCAGAAGAAGCAGCAGGTGATCAATCAGATCAATGATTTCAAGACAAGCTATGATAACTTCGTGGACGTTGCAGAAAACGGAGCACAGTCAATTAATAAAAGTAAATTCCTGATCGTCGATTCCTCTGCAAATAAAGATCACAGTCAGGATGTATTTCAGGAATTTTACAAACCGCTGCAGACGATGTGGAAGAGCAACAACGGAGCGGTAGCCGTAATATTCGGAAATCCGAATTATGATTACATTTATTATAACAGCTCTAACTTTATCGGAGATCTGACCGTCTTAAACCATGAGATGGGTCATGTGACAGATATGTGGATCTGGATGGAGAATAAAGGAAAACGTCCGGGACGTAACGGAGAGGACTATTCTAACGGATATGCGAACCAGGCAAACGTCGATTACAACATGAACTTTATGAAGACGTATGCAAGAGACGGCTCGATGGTGACAAACCTGACTCCGGACAGAATCAATACACAGGAAGAATTTAAAAGCTATTACAAAGAAGTGTTCGAGACGATCTATACGTTGGATTATCTTCAGGGCAAAGCGTACCTGGAGTTGACGCCCGCACAGCAGTCGGCGATCACATCGCAGCACAGATATGGAACGACGAACAATTACCAGAGTCGGAATCAGTCAAACAGTACATGGAGAACGATCGGCGCCGCCGAGCTTGAGAATATGAATCTTAAGACGTTGGACGATCTTTGGGATAATCAGCTGACGATCAGACCGGGACATCGGTTCGATCTTAGAAGTATGAACGATGTCGGCGTGAATAATCTCGGGGCATATCAGATCGACAGAGTGTGCTATGCAAGCTGGTACGTGCCTTACGTTGACGGAGGAACGCCGAATGCCCAGACATTTAGAAGAAACGGATACGAACTCGGCGGACTGTACGGATACAGCGACGGTCTTGTAGAGTATTTAAGTAACCGTACACAGACAGGAGATCTTGCATATTTCAAAAAGAAAATGCAGGATGAGAATTTCTCCTTTGAAACATACAGAAAGAATAAAAATAAAGAGATCGAAGAAAAGATCAAAAAGCAGAAAGAACAGGGCAACGCATATTTTGACGAGGAAGCGCTGATCGAATATTTGAAACAAAATATGATCAATTACGGAAATGGTATTAACTCCGGCGTTTCAACCGGAAACAATACGCTCAACAATATTAAAGAATCAAGAGAAAACGTATTCCGTTATCTGCAAAGAATTACGGATGAGTTCAGAAGTCCGGTTTACGCAGATACGGCAGAGTCAAGACATGCGGTAACGATTTCCACAGGGCAGGAGCTGATCGAGAAGATAAACGAGAACCCGAACGGATTCTATGTTCTTGAAAAGGACATTTCTATGGCGGACATTAATCTGACAGGAGAAGTTTATATTGACAAGACGTTTATCGGAAAACTGCAGGGGAACGGTCATAAGATTACAGACGCGCAAGGACCGCTCTTTGCAAAGATCGCCAACTCTTACGTTTCCGATCTTACGATCGTAAATAAAGAAGGCGAGACAAAGGACTGGTTCGGAAAGACAAAACAGTATACGATCATTGTCAATGAGCAGAAAAAAGAAACCGTTCAGGAAATTAAGACTTTAGAAGAATTAAAAACAGTCGGACAGAACAAATATACAAAATATGTGCTGAAAAACGATATTGACGCGTCATCCGTAACGACAGAGACGGCGGTTGTCAAAGGCATCTTCAAAGGAGAGTTCGACGGAGGCGGATTCACGATCAAAGGACTGAAAAAACCATTGTTTGAAAAAGTTCAGGAAGGAACAGTCCGCAACTTGAAGATCGAAAATGCAGAGATCAACAGTACAGAAGAAAGCAGCAAAAACGCAGTTATCACAAAAGAATCAAACCACGCTGTCTTTGAAAGCCTGAACCTGGCGGATATCAAAGTCAGCGGAGTGAGCTACAATGCGGTAGTGACAGGATATGATTATACAAGCTCTGTTTTCTCGAAAATACAGATCCGCAATGCGCAGATTACAGGTACGAAAAATTATAACGCCGTTTTGGCAGGCCGCGCATCCGGGTCGCAGATTCAGGATGTCTCTGTAATCGGAAGCAGTGTTGCACTTAGCGGAACAGACTGCGGCGGATTCATCGGAGAAGGCAAAAACGTGACGATCAGTCGCGTGTACAGCGATGCGGATATGACCGTTAATACATACACAGACGATAAGAACCGTACGCAGAGCGCCGGATTCATCGGCAATCTTACAGGCAAGAGCAGCGTAGAATATGTATTTGCGGCAGGAAAAGTAGACAATAAAACAAGCGAACAGCTTTATAACTTCATCGGTACGCCGGACGCGCTGAAAACGATGGTGAAAAACAGTTTTGTTATCCAAAACGCAGTCGGAGTATCGAATATCACAGACGGCGTAGGACAGGAGATCTTGCGTGAAGTAACGTCTCAAGAGGCGGCAACGTCAGATTTCTACAAAACATCAATGACTCTGAACGAAGAGACATGGAACTTGAGTTTAGTTCCGATGAAAGGTTATCCGGAACTGAAAGGAATGGAGAAGCGAGAGGTCATCTCCGTAAAAACGGCGGAGGACTTCATGAAGATGAAAGACTTCCCGACTCAGGAATACCGTCTGAAAGCAGACATCGATCTGTCAGGAACAGAACAGACAGGAAGCGTGATACCGGAATTTTCCGGTGTGCTCGACGGAGAGAATCATAAGATCACCGGTCTGAAAGCGCCGCTGTTCGGTCAGTTAAGCGGTACGGTGTCGAATGTAGCCATTGATGCAGGTGCGATTGAAATCGGAAACAGCGTAGATACGACTGTCGGTATATTTGCGAATACGATGACAAACGCAACTGTTGAAAAAGTCATGATCGCAAACGGAAGCATCAGCAGTACAGCAGGAAAAGCGGCGGGATTCGCAGGAACTGTGACAGACTCAACTGTGAAAAATATTTTCATTCAAGGAAGAGTAAATGCAGTTTCGACAGCGTCCGGTTTCGCAGAAACGTCCCACCATTCGGTTATGGAAAATATCTATGCAAACATAGACGTAAACGGGGCAGACGGCGCAGGATTCCTTGTGAACAGTACAGGTGAAAATAGTTACAAAAATATCTGTTCAATAGGAAACGTCGCAGAAAACATGTATAAACTGGCAAAAACAGACATCACGTTTACAAATGCTTATGAGTTGTCGGCAGCAGACGGAATCAGCTCTGCGGCAGAAGCAAACGGCGTGAAAACGATCGGAAAAGAAGTGTGGACGAAAGCGTTCTATACAGAAACACTTAAGCTAGATATATCCGTATGGGATGTAGAGAATGCAGAGACGAACGGATATCCGTTGTTGAAAGAGTTCAATGTGAACTTATCTCCGATGACTGTGGAAATTCAAAAACCGCAGGATATCCGGAAGCTGAACAAACTGCCGGAAGGAAGATTTACGATCACGGCAGATCTGGATTTCACAGAGTACGGCGCGGCAGAAATTACAGAAAACATTGCGGAAAACAGCATAGAAAACAACGCAGATATAAACGCGGCTGACAGCGTGGAAAACAGCGCGGAAAATCATGCGGAAGAAACAGCGCAGGCAGGAACGTGCCTTGTGACAGAGACGTTTACAGGAAGTATAAACGGAGGCGGCCACAAAGTAAGCGGCATGAAGAGCGCGATGTTCAAACAGCTTTCAGGAAAAGTAGAAAACCTTGAATTTAGAAATATTCTTGTGGATAATGAAACAGCAGGAGCAAATGTGCTTGCGGAAACGACGCACAATGCAAATGTGAAAAACGTACATTTCAACGGAATTACACTGCGAGGCGCAGGGTACACAGGTATGATTGGAAAAGATACAGGATCGACATTTAGTCAGATCAGTGTACAGAACGCAGACGTGACGACAAGAGCCGATTATGCAGGTGTGTTCGCGGCAAATGCGGCAGGAACTCAAATTTTCGATGTGCTGATCACAGATACAGAAGTGGCAACGTCGAACGCTTATGTGGGAGGATTCATAGGAAACGCTGAGAGAATCACCGCACAGAAAGTATTCGCAGATGCAGAGCTGAATATTCCGTATACTGTTTCCCCGCAAAATACGGCGGCGTTTATCGGTCAGGCATCGGAAGACAGCAAGATTCAATATAGTACGGCGGCAGGCGGCGTCTATCCGGAAGATCCGTCGTCAACAAGATATAAGCTGACGCATATGGATAACAGCTCTAATCTGAATGAACTAAAGGCATTTACAAATTGCTTTATTAACACAGATACGCCGGGATACGACAGCATAGCAAACGATCCGAAAGGTGTGACGCACGAAGCGCTTTGCGGTACAGAGTTCTATACAAATGAGATGCGCTTGTCTCAGGACGTATGGGATCTGTCGGATGTGGCAGGAACAGGAACGCCAAGCTTGAAGACGATGCCGGAAGAAGACGTGAGAGCGCCGGAGACAGCGCCGACGCCTGAAGAAGAAATACCTATGCAGGAAACAGCTCCGGAAGGATATACAGAGATCCGAACGGCAGAAGAACTGCTCACGATCCGAGACAGTTCGGGTAAATATATTTTAATGAGCTCGATTTCACTTTACGATGCAGAGCCGCAGGACGGCTCATTTCTCGGCGACTTCAAAGGAGAACTGAACGGAAACGGACTGACGATCCGAGAAGTTTACGGAGCGCCGTTGTTTAACACATTGTCAGGAAAAGTTGAAAATCTGAAACTGACAGACGTTAAAGTAGAAGCTTGGAGTCAGAACCAAGGAGCAAATGCATTTGCGAAAACATTAAGCGGCGCGACAGTTTCAAAAGTAGCGCTCAAAAACATCCTCGTCGCAGGAGGTAATAATACAGGAGCGCTTGCAGGAACAGCACAGAATTCAACCGTAAGCGAAGTGTGGGCGGAAGGATTAAATGTCAATCCGTATGGACCGATACATGGACAGAATGATGCGATGGTTGGCGGCTTGATCGCCGACTTAAAGGGCGGATGCCATATCAGCGACTGCTATGTCGGCGGCGAGATAACTGTAAATGGCGAGACACAGGGCGGTGTATTCGGATATAATAGTAATATGGATAATGGACCTGAAAATACAGTGAAACAAGTTGTTTCTAACATGAAGACAAAAGCAATTTCCGGTCAGACAGACGGAGCAGGATTCATAGGAATGATTGGATATGATTATTCGTGGAGCACATGGATGAAAAACAGCATTGCAATCGGTGAAGCGGGAGTAAGCAGTGATCATGGAAGTGTCGGTCAGGCTTATCGTTTTGCGACAAAAGGGAACTCAGAATCGCCGATAAGATTTGGTTTGCAGAACTGTTATGAAGCGAATGTCAGTGGAAGAAGCAGTGTAGTTTCAGGTTACTTGGATGAGACGGGTAGGTATAAAGAAACATCGTTCTATCAGGATACTCTGAAATTCGACAGCTCAAAATGGAACTTTACATCTGTTGAGAAAAAAGGCCATCCGACATTAAGCTGGGTAGCAGACGCAGAACCGCTTCCGCCATTGCCGGAAGGTTCGGCAGCAACGACACATAAACAGTTGAAGACAGAAGTGCCGCAAGGATATACGGCAATCCGTACTCCGGCAGACTTTATGAAGATCGCAGAGAATCCGAGCGGAAAATACATTTTGATGAATAATATTTCACTGGAGCAGGTAAAACTCGCAGAAGGTCAGACGTCCTATATTATGAAGCGCTTTGAAGGAGAACTGGATGGCAATAATCAGGTGATCCACGGGTTAAGAGCATCGCTGTTTGATTCCATCAGCGGAACGTCAAGCAAAAAAGCAGTCGTGAAAAATCTGCGTGTGCAGAATGTATTTGTGAATGCAGGGTACAAGGATATTTTTGATTGGCAAGGAAAACCAGTACTTGCAGAGGCAAACGGACTCGCACGTGAAGTTAGCAACGGAAGGTTAGAAACTATATATATGAACTGCGTGAAGCTAAACGGCGGAGGAAATACAGGCGCTTTGGGTGGTTTGGTAAATGAAACCTATATCGGAAAAGTTTGGTTGGAAGGAATTGATATCAACAGTGGACTTAGCGAAGAAGAACTTGGAAGATTTAATCTTGTCGGAGGAGCAGTCGGAAGTTTATCAGGTTATAATTCCAAATTTGAAGATTCCTACGTAGAAGGTAAGATTATTATGGATAATAATCAGCAGGGTGGAGTTGCCGGACAAGTAAAAGCGGCAGTTGTGAGAAATGTGATAAGTAATGTGGAAGCGAGATCCAATAAACCGGATTCGTGGACAGAAAAAAGCGGATTTGTAGGAGATGTTAATACAAGTCTCCAATATGATAATCGTTGGTATCTTGACAGATGTATTTCCATAGGAAATTCAGGAAACAATTATAAGTTTTTAGGCAAAGATCTTAAGGCTGTTACAAAAAATAATTTGAATTTATGTTATGAAGTTACAGGAAAAACAGGAAGGTCTAACGTTACAGATGCAACGAGTCAAAGCGGTACACTGCTGACAATAGATAATATCAATAATGTAGAGTTGTATCGCGATACGCTTTCTTTTAATGACAATACGGCACAGGCAGATCCGAATGCATGGGATTTCAGTTCTGTTGCGGAAAAAGGCTATCCGACGTTAACATGGCTCTTGACATATGACGGCGCAGCGGCTACTATGGTAGAGCAGACACCTGTACAAGACCAGGAGCAGGAAGCAGCGCAGGATGAAAATCTTGCTGAAGCGGAAGTAAACTTACCGGAGCAGGATGAATATTTAAAAGAAGACTAAAAGATATATAGAAAAGAAGATGAGGAGGTATGGAAGTGAAAGAAAAATACGAAACTCCGATGATGGAGATGATCGAATTCAACAGAGAAGAAGTAGTTACTATGTCGGGTAATGGAGGTACTGAACCCCAACAAGGTGATAATTTTACAGATGATAGTATAATGGGAAGTTGGGGAGAGTAATTAGTCTGATATGAAACATTAAGAGATCCCCGGCAGGCGTTGTCAGCAGGCGCGCCTGCCGGGGGCTTTTCTGCCTTTTACTGTCTTTTGTCAGGGAAAAGCGTTTGAGAAAATAGTTGACAAAAGCAGTAACTTTGATACAATTTGACTATGGGAATGAAGTTCTCCCTTAGTGATGAAACTAAAACCGCTGATTTGGCTGATGACTTCTGCATTTTGACGCAGGAATTATCAGCTTTTTTATTCTATAGGAAATTTGCATTTTCCATAGAATAAAACTCTTCCGAAGAATGCACACGCCGCAATAAGGAAGTTTACCGCTTTGCGGCGTTTCGGAGGTGGCAAAGCGTCAAAGTGTTCATGAGTGAGGAGAGGCGGTGGCGAAGTGGACTTCTTTATTTTATTCCGGTTTGTCAGAGAAGGAGGATGGGTTATGCTGATCAGTATTGCCATGATGTTTTTAGTCGGTATGTCTATGGGGTGGATCTGTAAAAAGATTCATCTGCCGAGTTTGTTCGGAATGATTGTAACGGGAATTGTACTTGGGCCATATGTGTTGGACGTGATCGACGCTTCTATTTTGAATATTTCATCGGATCTAAGAAGGATCGCTCTTATTATTATTTTAATGAGAGCGGGATTGTCATTAGATCTTAATGATCTGAAAAAGGTGGGACGTCCTGCTGTTTTAATGTGTTTTGTTCCGGCATGTTTTGAAATAGGAGGAATGGTCTTATTAGCGCCTAAGCTGCTTGGAATTTCGATTTTGGATGCCGCTATTATGGGAACGGTCATTGCCGCGGTTTCTCCGGCAGTTATTGTGCCGAAAATGTTGAAACTGATGGAGGAAGGATACGGTGTAAAGAAGAGCATCCCTCAGATGATTCTTGCAGGAGCATCGGTTGACGATGTGTTTGTGATCGTAATGTTTACGGCATTTACAGGATTAGCGCAGGGCGATCAAGTTTCGGCAGTGGACTTTATCAATATTCCGATTTCGATTGCAGTCGGAGCTTTAGCAGGATTTCTTATCGGATTTCTCTCTGCAGAATATTTTAAAAAGATTCATATAAGAGATACTTCAAAAGTTATTATTCTTGTGTGTGTTTCCTTTTTGTTAGTTACATTTGAAGATGAATTTGCATCTGTCATTCCATTCGCATCTTTAATCGCGGTTATGACAATGGGAATTGCTTTGCAGCAGAAGAGAAAAAACGTGGCGAAGCGATTGTCGGCAAAATTCAATAAACTTTGGGTCGGCGCAGAAGTGATGCTTTTCGTACTTGTCGGAGCAACTGTGGATATCCGGTATGCAGTGTCGGCGGGAGTTGTATCTATTGTTTTGATTTTTGCGGTTTTGGTATTTCGGATGTTGGGAGTATTCTTATGTTTGCTGAAAACGAAGCTTACAATGAAAGAACGGATGTTTTGCGTGATCGCGTATATGCCGAAAGCCACTGTTCAGGCAGCTATCGGCGGCGTACCGCTTGCGATGGGATTGTCCTGCGGTAATATTGTGCTGACGGTTGCGGTAACTGCGATTTTGATTACAGCACCGCTGGGGGCATTTCTGATTGAAGCGACTTATAAAAAATGGTTAGGACGACAGACAGAGATCCTAAGTAGATGATATAAAGGAAATAACAGTTCAATACATACCTCTGCAGCTTGCGGCATACATTGTAAAAACGATGTTTACAGGGGAATATTTTGAAAGATTATATCGAAGAAAGAGCCGTTGAGATTGCAGCTTATATTATAGATAATAATGCAACGGTGCGGCAGACAGCAAAACAGTTTGGGATCAGTAAAAGTACGGTACATATAGATGTAACAAAAGAGGTGTTTTTGTGAAGGTTGTTTATGAGGTGAGGTGAAGATAAAACGGATAGTGTGTATAAGATGTAGGTAATTGATAAATGATTTTACCAATTATTGTGAATAACTCTCCCCTATATAAGGAGAGAAAAAAGGTCAATGTTCAGAATTGTTTCTGAATTGATATAGAACATCAGATTTTGGGCGTACTTTAATAAGCCTAAATAAGAATTATGACAATTGAATATTTTTTCAGGAAACTAAAGGCTTCAGGCTTCGAATGTATTGTGGACAATTCATTGCATATGCAACGATTACGGTTAACTGGCTGGCAATACCAGCGAGAAAAACGTCAGCTTTTGTGGAGATATGACTTCTGGTTTTTCTTCCGGCAATACACATATTAATTTTGAAATGATTGATGGCTCGTTCTACAATGGCCCTTACTTTATAAGTATCATTCCATTCATCAGAATCACGTTGGACTCCAGGAAACATTCGTAAATCCATATTTTCGTAGGTGTAAGTTGTCCTGCCCCTTTTGGCAGAGCTGCAAGGTTTATCGCAATCACAGATCCAGCCTTTATGGTAGTGCATTTTGGGACAGATCCATTTGATACGGTCAGTCCGTCCTCTTTCCTTTGTAATTCCACAGTATTTCATGGAAAGAGAAGGATCATTGGGGCAGGTTGGATAACCGTAAGCATTGTACCCAACTTTTTTAAGGGGACTTTCATTTCCGGGATTATAAGGAATCAGAGCCCGGGAAAAATGAAAGTCATGGAATAACTTTCCATACAGTTCTGCAGAATCGAAAGCAGAATCACCCAGAAAAGTATCCGGATGAAAATCAGGATGGAGTGAAAAGTAGTCGTTGAGAACAGGAACAAGAGCCGAAGCATCCCCTACTGATTTATCTTCATCAGGAGAATCTGTTTTCTTTTCTACATTAAGTTCAGGATGAGAAGCTTTAAAGTCATTGTCATCAATAAAAGAGAGGTGCCTTACGATTCCTAAACCGTTCGTAAGAATGGCAAACTTATCGGCATAACAGAAATGTCCATTGATATACATCTGTTTTGCATCAGTGCAGGAAACAGCCTGTGAAGGCATTAGTCCGTAAGCCATCTTATAAGGATCGATGTCAGGTTTGTCTTTATAGAATACTTTAAGCTTCTTGATCAAAGCATTGAGAGTTTTGGAATTGTTTTCGGTAACATAAAGTTCAATCCCAGATGTATCAAAAGTGAGCATCTGAGAAAGAGAAGAATCGATCAGTTGACAAATGGGTTCGGTGTAATCAACCATGCGTTGAAACATGAGTTCAATGTAAGGCTCAAAATCATGCTTAAAGCGAGACATCAAAGAAGCATCCGGAACCTTAGTGAAACCACAGAAATCTCTCAATTCTTTGCTAAGATGCAAAAAAAGCAAGAGTAGGGAATCTGTAGGAATAGAAAAAATCTTTTGAAGAATGAAAGCGGTAAGAAAGCCCTGTAATGGATATAAACGTTTTCGACCGATAGAAAGATAAAAAGCTGTAAGGAATTCTGAAGGAATAAATTCATTTAAGTCGAAGTGTTCCGACAGAAGTGAAAAGAAAGAAGTGGAATCATCAATGAATGAGTTTTGATAGTCTGAAAAAATGTCGCTTAAAGAAATCTGGTGGTATTTAGTAGCCATAAATTTTCTCCTCTCTGGTGTGCAAATGTATTGGTGTCGTTACCTATATTTTACCACTGGAGGAGAGAAAATTTATATAAATCAAGTGAAAAAACCCAATAAAATCAAAGGGTTGGTGGTGTTTATAAAACACCTATGTATAAGATGTATAAGGAGAAAGAAATAGTTTCGATAGAATCTGATTCATGATGAAAAAGCTCGGTGATGACCGGGCTTTTTTAAAACGATTGTTTATTTGTTGTTTTTTATGAACTATACTATAATTTAAGCATGATGGAATCAGAGGTAATCGTAATGAAATATAAAATTTTAATGGTTGATGATGATAGAGAATTGCTAAAAATGCTGAATCAATACTTTACATTGAAGAATTATACAGTGATTATTGCAGAAAATGGCATAGAAGCAATGGAAAAGATAAGTGTAAATCCCGATATTATTTTATTGGATGTAAATATGCCGGGAATGGACGGAATTGAAGTGTGCAGAAGAATCAGAGATATGGTTTCCTGTCCGATTATTTTTTTGACCGCAAAAGTAGAAGAACAGGATCGAGTAATGGGATTGTTGTCTGGTGGCGATGATTATGTTTTAAAACCATTCAGTTTGAAAGAATTAGATGCCAGAATTATTGCTCATTTGAAACGTGAAGAACGTTTACATAGGAAAAAAGAACAAAGGTTTTATGGAGAATTAGT
>ERZ809152.403-NODE-403-length-23354-cov-7.889609_pt1 | contig 23354 bp, 18 predicted proteins | sample MGYA00520518_ERZ809152 | MGnify/ENA primary metagenome ERZ809152 (study PRJEB31570, sample SAMEA3212996) | Homo sapiens | biome: human-gut; feature: human gut; material: fecal | place: Sweden | collected 2011 ...
TTACCATATTTCTTTCAGTAGAAGAAAGGAAAGTTGGTATGGGTAAAGATTTAAAAGGAAAAGAACTCGGTAAGGGAATTTCACAGAGAGCAGATGGACGCTATATTGCAAGATTTACAAGCAAAACAGGAAAACGTAAAACGCTTTATGATTTTAAACTGAATGAATTAAAACGGAAGTTGCGAGAAGCTGTTTATGAAGATGAACATGGTTTGAATGGCAACGGCGAAAGTATCACTTTAAACGCATGGTATGTAACGTGGACGGAGTTGTATAAGAAGAAAACAGTTAAAATGACTACGATATATAAAAACCACAGTTACTATAACGCAAGAGTGAAGAACTCTATCGGAAAGATGTATTTGCAGGACATTAAAACATATCATGTTCAAAAATTCATAAATGAATTGATAGATAGCGGTCTTGCACATGGAACGGTGTCGAACATCAGATTTATGCTGAGTGATATGTTTGATAAAGCAGTATTGAGTGAATATATTAGAAAAAATCCCTGTATTGCTGTGGAAATGCCCCCAAAAGTGAAAAAAGAAAGACGTGTATTAACAAGAGAGGAACAGAAGAAATTCTTTACATTTGCTTCTTCTTATATACATATCAATGTTCTAAAATTTGCTGTGACAACAGGTTGTCGGATTGGAGAAGTGCTTGGGCTGAAATGGGAAGATTGTGACTTTGAAAAAAGAGAAATTACAATCAATAAGACAATCCATTATTCAAAGGCTTCCAGTCCCGTTGAGGGTTCGAAGTTTTTCTACACGACTGCAAAAACCATGTCTAGTAATCGTGCAATTCCGATGACAGATGAAGTGTATGAGATTTTGCAAAATCAGAAGATAAAGCAGACAGAACAGAAGATGTGGAAACGCTCGATATGGAAACAGCATAAAGAATTTCAAAATTTGGTATTTACCTGTTCGGACGGTTCGCCAGTTTATTATTACAACGTCAATAGTGCAATCAAAGACTATGTGGCAAAAATCAACGTGATAGAGATTGAACTGGCAAAGGAAGAAAAGAGAGAGCCGAAGATATTTGAACTGTTTACCTGTCATACTCTGCGACATACATACGCTACAAGGTGTTATGAAAATGGAGTAGACCAACAGGTAGTGCAGAAACTCTTAGGTCATTCCACATTGGCAATGACAACCGATTTATACACGCACGTTTCAGAAGAAAAGAAAAAAGAAGAAGTAGCCGAACTGAAAATATTGGCTTAAAATTGGAGTAAAAATGGAGTAAATTAGAAGATAGATAGCGAAAAACAGCGTAAAATCAACATTTTCGAGTAGATATAAATATTGTAAAGAAATATTTGTTAAAGGAAGAAAGAATAGAATTATTTTTTATGATAAATCAAAATATAGTTTCTGTTCAGTAATCGATATAAGCTGAATTATGAGCTATATTGTGATTGTATAGTGGTTGTTTACACAGATTTAAGGAGAAATTATGGATCATTTTGAACTAATATCAGAATATGCCCCAATCGGGGACCAGCCGCAAGCTATCGAGTAGCTTGTAAAAGGCTTCCAGGAAGGCAATCAATGTCAGACCCTTCTTGGTGTCACTGGATCTGGCAAGACATTCACGATGGCGAATGTCATTCAAGAGGAACGAGATGAAGCGAAACGGGAAATGATTATGGAAATTTCCATTGAAGAAATCTGTGATTTCCCGAATCATCCATTTAAAATCCGAATGGATGAGGAAATGGCGAATCTGGTGGAAAGTGTAAAACAGTATGGTGTTCTTTCGCCAGTGATCGTCAGACCAACGGAAGATGGAAGCTATGAAATGATTGCCGGACACCGGAGAAGATATTGCCATCAGAAAAAGCGTTTGCTTATAAAATGAAACTGGATGCTATGAAACGTCAGGCAGGAAGACAAAATAAAAATTATGTGCCAGTGGCACAGGATTTAAGAGGAAAACTTCAAGGCAGATATTAGGAGAGCAAGTGGGAGAAAGTCAAGATCAAATCCGTCGATATATTCGTTTGACAAATTAGGCTTTGGAAGAATAAGATCAAATGAAATGTTAAAAATAAAAAATAAAGATATTATTTAACGAAAAAATCTCCAAATAATAAAGCGAAATTGACTTTTTGGATAGAAAAGCATATAATGAGGATGGAGGTGGATAGAAATGTTAGTGAAAGTTAGTATAGAAAATTTTAAATCTTTTGATTGTGCAACAGAATTAACGATGATTTCATCAAATAAGATTAGAACAAATGCAAATCATAGACTGAAAATAAAAAGCACACAATTATTAAAATACGGAGTAGTTTATGGTGCAAATGCTGCTGGTAAAACAAATTTAGTAGAATTTTTCCGCTTTTTCAAGGAATGTATCAGAAAAGGAATTCCTATGGAAGCAGCAGGAATGTTTTGCAAAAATAGAGAAGAAAACAAAGAAAGAGAAAGTGGTTTTGAGGTACAGATCACAGTTGGTGATAAGTTCTATGCATATGGGTTTTCTGCTATTTTGAGTAAAAGAAAAATTACGTCAGAATGGTTGTATGAGCTTTATCAGAATGGTTCGGCGCGCTGCCTGTTTGAAAGAGAGGGAAATAAGCGTCCTATCTTAGACAGTGCCATTACCTTGCCGAATACAGAAAAAAATAAATTTGAAATTTATGCGGATGATTTTGAAGGAAATGAAAGTTCATTATTTTTAACAGAAATGAACAGAGGAAAGAAATATACAGTACGTTCAAAGCTGCTGTTTTTCAAGGAGGTGTATGATTGGATAGTAACTCATATAGCTGTCATAACACCAAATACACCGCTGATTGATTTGGAGTATTATTATGATACGGACTCCCTAAAGCTGATTAACAAATTGATCGAAACTTTTGATACTGGAATCAGTAAAGTGAAAATTGAAGAGATATCATTAGATGAGTTATCAAATGCAATGCCGAAACCTGTATTTGATAAAGTAATGCGTCATGTGAAAAGTCGGATAGAAGAGCAGGAAAATCCATCGTTCCGGATGACGATGAGGTCTAATGAAAGTTTTTTTAATATCGAAGTGCAAGGTCACGAAGAACCGAAAGTGACAACAATCCGGTTAGATCATGTGAAATCATTTTATGATTTTGGATTCGAAGAGGAATCTGATGGAACAAGAAGACTATTTGATTTGATGGATATGCTTTTGAATAAGCGGGAAGATATGCTGTATGTTGTGGATGAGTTGGAGAGGAGTTTACATCCAAAACTGACTGAGAGATTTTTACAACTGTTTATGCAGCTTCATAGTGAAGAGAGAATGCAGTTACTTTTTACAACCCACGAGTCATCCATTATGGATCAAAGTATTTTCCGAAGAGACGAAATATGGTTTATTGAACGGAATGCAGAAAATGCAAGTGAAATCTATTCGTTAGATCGGTTTAAGGAAAGGTATGATAAAGTATTAAGTAAAGCATATCTGGATGGCAGATATGGTGCTATTCCGGTATTTTGCTCGTTTGAGTTCAGAGAGGAGGAGTAGGTATGGCTCCTGTTAGAAGTTATACAAATTGGAACAGTAGAAGCACAGATTATGAAAAACAGATAGAGCCATATCGTAAGTATTTCTTTATTTGCGAAGGTGCGAATACAGAGACATGGTATTTTCGGAAATTGATTGATATCCGTAAATCCTTGAATATACATCCCCTAATTGATATTCGTTTGTTGGAAAAAACAGAGGAAGATAAGGATATTAGTTTTCCGAGAAAGTTGATTGCTTTTGCGAAAAGTCAGAAGAAAAATCCAGAAATATCATTTGATGAAGAACGTGACAAAATGGTTATTGTTTTTGATGCAGATATTTTTGAGGAAAAGGTACAAGACTATGATGATGTTCTGGCATTAGGAGAGGAAAATAATATTTTGGCAGTTAGCAATCCGGCGTTTGAACTGTTTCTATTGCTACATTTTGAACATGCGTATGAGGAAGATATTAAGCCGAATGAAGAAGAAATAATCAAGAATCAAAAGGTTGGTAATCAGACATTTATTTATAAACTTCTGTTGGCAAGAACGGGGATAAATCCAAAGAAAAATTCTGAGATAGGTGAGTTGGCAAAGAAAGTGGATGTTGCTATTGAACAGGAGAAGAAGATCAATGAGGATATTCATGCGTGTAAAGGAAAAGTGACGTGTAATATCGGGAAGATTATTGAAGAAATAAGAAGTGATTCTGGGGAATAATAATTCCTTGCAAGGCGAGGCTGTTTCGGCTATGCAGAAGATATAACAAGGGAAATGGTAATGAAAAGATGCAGAACAAACATTCGGTTTTGTTCTGTACTTTTATTTTGTATTCTGATATAATAGCGACAGTGTACAAAGAGAAGGAAGATAACAGATTCATAGGAGGAATTTCATGGATCATTTTGAATTAGTATCAGAATATGCTCCGACCGGCGACCAGCCGCAGGCCATCGACCAGCTTGTAAAAGGCTTTCAAGAAGGAAACCAATGCCAGACTTTACTGGGAGTTACAGGCTCTGGCAAGACGTTCACAATGGCAAACGTCATACAACAATTAAATAAACCAACACTCATAATCGCACACAACAAAACGCTGGCTGCGCAGCTATATGGAGAATTCAAAGAATTCTTCCCGAATAATGCGGTAGAATACTTTGTATCCTACTACGACTATTACCAGCCGGAAGCTTATGTTCCGTCCTCGGACACATACATTGCCAAAGACTCTTCCATCAATGATGAGATTGACAAGCTTCGCTTATCTGCCACAATGGCATTGACGGAACGGCGGGACGTGATCATAGTTGCCAGTGTATCGTGTATTTATGGTTTGGGAAGTCCTGTAGATTATCAGAATATGGTGATTTCTTTACGCCCGGGCATGACAAAAGACAGAGACGAGGTTATGGCAAAATTGATAGAAATCCAGTATGACCGTAATGACATGGATTTTCACCGCGGAACTTTCCGTGTTCGCGGCGATGTGGTGGAGATCATACCGGCGTATGAGAGCGATGTGGCGATTCGTATCGAATTTTTCGGAGATGAAGTTGAGCGGATTACGGAAATTGATATTTTGACAGGAGAGGTCAAAGACGAATTGTCACATGTGGCGATTTTCCCGGCGTCACATTATGTGGTGGATAAAGAAAACATAAAGCGTGCTGTAAATGATATAGAAAAAGAACTGGATGAGCGTGTGAAGGAGTTTAAACATGCAGATAAACTTTTGGAAGCGCAGAGAATTGCAGAGAGAACAAATTTTGATATTGAAATGTTGAAAGAAACCGGATTTTGTTCCGGAATCGAAAACTATTCGCGGCACTTGGCAGGACTTAGTCCCGGGCAGGCGCCATATACATTGATAGATTATTTCCCGGATGATTTTATTATTATGATTGATGAATCGCATAAAACCATTCCTCAGATCGGAGGTATGTATCACGGAGATCAATCAAGAAAATCTACCTTGGTAGATTATGGATTTCGTCTTCCGTCTGCGAAGGATAACCGTCCGCTGAACTTTGAAGAATTTGAGAGCAAGATCAACCAGGCGTTATTTGTATCTGCAACACCGGGAGTATATGAAGAAGAACATGAGCTTCTCCGTGTGGAACAGGTGATTCGTCCGACCGGACTGCTCGATCCGGAAGTTGTCGTGCGTCCTGTAGAAGGTCAGATAGACGATCTGATCGGGGAAATAAACAAAGAAATTTCCCAAAAGAATAAAGTTCTCGTAACAACTCTGACAAAGCGGATGGCAGAAGATTTGACGGATTATATGCGTGAGGTGGGAATTCGTGTGAAATATTTGCATTCGGATGTGGATACACTGGAACGTACAGAGATTATTCGTGATATGCGTTTAGATGTATTTGATGTGCTTGTGGGAATCAATCTTTTGCGAGAAGGTCTGGATATTCCGGAAATTACGCTTGTAGCGATATTGGATGCGGATAAGGAAGGATTTTTGCGTTCGGAAACGTCATTGATACAGACAATAGGACGTGCGGCGCGTAATGCACAAGGGCATGTTATTATGTATGCGGATAAGATAACGGAATCTATGCAGCTGGCGATCGATGAAACAAAACGGCGTCGTGAGATTCAGATGAAATATAATGAAGAGCATGGTATCACACCAAAGACGATTCAAAAATCAGTACGCGACCTGATCAGTATTTCTAAAAAAGTTGCGGCAGAGGAGCTGAAACTGGAAAAAGATCCGGAATCTATGAGCGTAAAAGAACTTAAAAAGCTGATTGCCGATCTTACAAAACAGATGAAGAAAGCGGCGGCAGAACTGAATTTTGAAAGCGCGGCAGAATTGCGGGATAAGTTGACAGAATTGAAAAAAATGTTGAATGAAATAGAAGGATAAAATACAAAATAAAATATGACTACAGGGAGGAAAAAGACGGATTATGAGTACGAAAATGGATGTTCGGAAATATATCAAAATAAGGGGAGCGAATGAGAATAATCTTAAAAATATAGATGTGGACATTCCCCGGAACGAACTTGTTGTACTTACAGGATTGAGCGGTTCGGGCAAATCTTCCCTCGCGTTTGATACGATTTATGCAGAAGGGCAGAGAAGATATATGGAATCATTATCTTCCTATGCAAGACAGTTTTTGGGGCAAATGGAGAAACCGGATGTGGAAAGCATAGAGGGACTGTCGCCTGCAATTTCCATTGATCAAAAGTCGACAAATCACAATCCGAGATCTACGGTCGGAACAGTGACTGAAATTTATGATTATTTCAGACTTTTATATGCAAGAGTCGGAATTCCTCATTGTCCTAAATGTGGAAAAGCAATTTCAAAGCAAACAGTCGATCAGATGGTTGATCGAATTATGTCAATGCCGGAAGGAACGAAAATCCAGCTTCTTGCTCCGGTCGTAAGAGGCCGGAAAGGAACACATGCAAAATTATTGGAAAAAGCAAAGAAAAGCGGATATGTGCGTGTACGTGTAGACGGAAATATGTACGAATTGACGGAAGAGATTATTCTTGACAAGAACTTGAAACATAATATTGAGATTATTGTTGACCGATTGATCGTAAAACAGGGGATTGAGAAGAGGTTAACAGATTCTGTGGAAAGTGTTCTGCATTTATCGGAAGGTTTGCTCAGTGTAGATGTGATCGGCGGGGAGATGTTGAATTTCAGTCAGAGCTTTTCCTGTCCGGATTGTGGGATCAGTATCGAAGAGATCGAACCAAGAAGTTTTTCATTTAATAATCCCTTTGGGGCATGTCCGACATGTTATGGATTAGGATATAAGATGGAGTTTTCAGAGGATTTGATGATTCCGGATCCGTCATTGTCGATTAATGAAGGTGCAATAGCGGTATTAGGGTGGCAGTCTTGTACAGACAAATCAAGTTTTACTCATGCGATACTTCAGGCGCTGTGCAGAGAGTATCAATTTGATCTGGACACACCGTTTGAAAAATATCCGAAGAAGATTCATGATATTATTCTTCATGGCACAAACGGGAAAGAGGTGAAAGTATTTTATAAAGGCCAGAGAGGCGAAGGCGTTTATGATGTTGCGTTTGAAGGGTTGATTAAAAACGTAGAGCGCAGATATAAAGAAACCGGTTCGGAGACGATGAAAGCCGAATATGAGACATTTATGAACATAACTCCGTGTTCGGCATGCCACGGGCAACGTCTGAAACCGGGAGCTTTGGCGGTAACCGTCGGAGAAAAAAATATTGCAGAAGTAACGTCGATGTCTATCGGAAAATTGCAAAATTTTCTTGAAGAGCTTGTATTAGGAGAAACACAGATGCTCATCGGAGGGCAGATTTTGAAAGAAATCAGAGCTCGGATCAAATTTCTTATGGATGTGGGACTTGATTACTTGACGTTGGCCCGCGCTACCGGAACACTTTCAGGCGGTGAGGCGCAGAGAATACGTCTGGCAACGCAGATCGGATCGGGTCTTGTGGGAGTAGCATATATTTTGGATGAGCCAAGTATAGGACTTCATCAGCGGGATAATGACAAGCTTCTTGCAACATTAAAGCATCTTCGTGATCTGGGAAATACGCTGATAGTCGTAGAGCATGACGAAGATACAATGATGGAGGCGGATTATATTGTAGATATAGGACCGGGAGCGGGAGAACACGGAGGCGAGGTTGTTGCCGTCGGAAATGCGAAAGAGATCATGAAAAATGAAAATTCGATTACAGGCGCATACTTATCGGGAAGGATCAAAATTCCGGTTCCGCAAGAGCGCAGACAGCCTAAGGGATGGTTGAAGGTGGTCGGCGCCCGGGAAAACAACTTGAAAAATATCGATGTGTCATTTCCTCTTGGAGTTATGACTTGTGTTACCGGAGTTTCAGGTTCGGGAAAAAGCTCTCTTGTAAATGAAATTTTGTATAAAAGGCTTGCACGTGATTTGAATCGCGCGAGAACAATTCCGGGAAAACATAAAAAAATAGAAGGGTTAGATCAGGTAGATAAGGTGATTGATATCGATCAGTCGCCGATCGGGCGAACCCCAAGGTCAAATCCGGCAACCTATACAGGTGTGTTTGATCTGATAAGAGATTTGTTTGCGGCAACTCCGGATGCAAAAGCGCGCGGATATAAGAAAGGGCGGTTTAGTTTTAATGTGAAAGGCGGACGCTGCGAGGCGTGCTCGGGAGACGGCATTCTTAAAATCGAAATGCATTTTTTGCCTGATGTATATGTTCCGTGTGAAGTTTGCGGGGGAAAGCGATATAATCGAGAGACTTTGGAAGTAAAATATAAAGGGAAAACGATTTATGATATTCTCAACATGACAGTGGAAGAGGCGTTGGAATTTTTTGCTCATGTTCCGAGTATCAGGCGCAAGATAGAGACATTGAACGATGTAGGTCTTTCTTATATCCGTCTCGGACAGCCTTCTACAGAATTGTCCGGAGGTGAAGCACAGCGCATTAAGCTGGCAACGGAACTTAGTAAACGGAGTACAGGAAAAACTGTGTATATTTTGGATGAGCCGACGACAGGACTTCATTTTGCGGATGTGCATAAATTGACGGAGATCTTGCGGCGTCTGACAGATGACGGAAATACGGTTATTGTAATCGAACACAATCTGGATGTTATAAAAACAGCAGATTACATTATTGATATCGGTCCGGAAGGCGGAGAACGCGGTGGTACGGTCGTTGCACACGGAACACCGGAAGATGTGGCAGAGAATGAAAATTCCTATACAGGGAAGTATATAAAGAAGATGCTGTAGAAAACACTGTAGTTATAAAAAATAACAGTTCAGTCTGCGCCATTCATAAAATCACGCTGTGTGCTTATTGTGGCCGGCGCCACTGTTTCGCTCATAAATGTGCGCTTGTCGCATACAGATGTCCGTTAGCGAAAACATGAGAGCATGTTTTGTGCTTTCCGTACACTGTAGGGCTGAACTGTTACAATAAAAATTATAAAAAAGTTGTAAAAAGTATCATGTAATTAAAAAAAAGGGTTTTCATTTTTTGTTGAGTCGATTATACTAAAGAATGCAGATTGGATGCAGGGGTATCATCCGGTCTGGAAATATGTGAATGATAAGACCTGTTTGGGGAGAGATACAGACATTTTCGTTTTTGAGGAGATGTCAGCGGGAAAAGAGTATAAAGATTTAGAAGGGAGAATGGAATATGTCGGTAGATATCGGAATAGATCTGGGAACAGCCAGTGTGCTTGTCTATGTCCGCGGCAAAGGAGTCGTTTTGAAAGAACCATCAGTTGTCGCGTTTGACAGAGATACGAATGTAATCAAAGCGATCGGGGAAGAAGCGAGACTGATGCTCGGAAGGACGCCTGGGAATATCGTTGCGGTTCGTCCTCTCAGGCAGGGCGTGATTTCGGATTATACAGTGACAGAAAAGATGATCAAATATTTTGTCCGAAAGTCGCTTGGTAAGAGAACATTCAAAAAACCGCGTATTAGTATCTGTGTGCCCAGTGGTGTCACAGAAGTGGAAAAGAAAGCGGTAGAAGAGGCTACTTATGCGGCAGGTGCGCGGGAAGTGCACTTGATTGAAGAGCCTGTAGCGGCCGCGATTGGCGCGGGAATTGATATTGCAAAGCCATGTGGGAATATGATTGTAGATATCGGCGGAGGTACTGCGGATATTGCGGTAATCTCACTGGGCGGCACTGTTGTGAATACATCGATTAAGGTGGCGGGAGATGATTTTGATGAGGCAATCGTCCGTTATATGCGTAAAAAACATAATCTTCTGATCGGTGAAAGAACGGCGGAAGATATAAAGATAAAGATAGGAACAACATATCCTCTTGTAGAGGAAGAGACTATGGAGGTTAGGGGAAGAAACCTTGTAACAGGATTACCGAAAACTGTTACGGTAACTTCTTCGGAGACAGAGGAGGCTTTGAGGGAAGCCACCGGGCAGATTGTTGAAGCTGTGATAGCGGTATTGGAGCAGACTCCGCCGGAGTTGTCGGCAGATATACTTGACCGTGGAATCGTTTTGACAGGCGGAGGTTCTATGCTTCGCGGATTAGAGGAATTGATCGAGGAGAGGACAGGCATTAACACGATGACAGCGGAAGATCCGATGAAAGTTGTTGCGATCGGAACAGGACAATTTGTTGAATTTATGAGCGGACGGGGCGAAGTCTGACGTGAAGAGCTGATTTGGCAAAGAGAGAGAAGGAGCAGGGATGTGAGCAATACGGCACATCCCTGTTATAATGTGGATATAAAGCGAAATATTGTGGAAAACAATAACGGAAAGAGGAAAGATCTGTGGAAAAAGTTACGGGATATGTAGGTCACATTGTGTTTCGGAATGCAGAAAACGGATATACAGTGTTTCATTTGGAAAATGATGACGGAGAAGTGACCTGTGTGGGGAATTTTAATTACATTACAGAAGGGGAACTGTTGGAAATAACGGGGGAGTATGTGACTCATAGTGTGTATGGAAATCAGTTGAAGGTAATGTCTCACGTTGTGAAAGAACCGGAAGATCTCGTATCCATAGAACGGTATCTTGGATCGGGAGCCGTTAAAGGAATCGGGGCGGCTCTGGCGGGACGTATTGTCAGGAAGTTTAAAGAAGATACTTTTCGTATCATAGAAGAAGAACCGGAGCGTCTTGCCGAAATCAAAGGAATCAGCGAGCGTAAAGCAAGAGAGATTTCATCACAGTTAGAAGATAAAAAGGATTTGCGAAAGGCAATGATCTATCTTCAAAAGTATGGAATTTCTGCGAAATTGGCAGCAAAGATATATAATCATTATGGTATGCGTGTATACAAAGTGATGGAAGAAAATCCGTATGAACTTGCGGATAATATTGAGGGGATCGGATTTCGTACCGCAGATGAGATTGCGGCACGCATCGGAATCCATACAGATTCCGATTACCGGATTAAAAGCGGACTGTTTTATACATTGCAGCAGGCAGTAGGAGAAGGGCATATCTATCTTCCTCAGGAGGAACTTTTACGTCGTGCAAGAACGCTTTTGGAAGTGGAGATTGACGATATAGAAAAGCATGTGATGGATCTGTGCATTGAGAAAAAAGTGGTTATGAAAGAATGTGTCAATGAAAACAAAAATGAAAATGAAATCAGGATTTACCCGGCACATTATTATTATATGGAATTGAATACGGCGAAAATGCTTCATGATTTGAATATAAATTGTGATATGCCGGAGGAAATGATGGAAAGACGGCTCTGTAAAGTGGAGCGGGCAGAAGAGATCAAATTGGATCCTAAGCAGCATACAGCGGTGATTGAGTCGATCAAACACGGTTTGCTTGTGTTGACCGGAGGACCGGGAACGGGAAAAACAACGACAATTAATACAATGATCCGTTTTTTTGAGAGCGAAGGGATGAGCATTCTTTTAGCAGCGCCAACCGGAAGGGCGACAAAGAGAATGACAGAAGCTACCGGATATGAGGCGCAGACGATCCATCGTCTTTTGGAAGTGAATGTAAATCCCGAAGAAGCGGAAAATTCGGGAGGATTTTTAAGAAATCGGCAGAATCCCCTTGAAGCGGATGTGATTATTATTGATGAAATGTCTATGGTTGATCTGACATTGATGCATGCGCTTTTGTCTGCAGTTATACCGGGGACAAGACTGATACTTGTAGGAGACGTAGACCAACTTCCGTCTGTGGGACCGGGAAGCGTATTGAAAGATATCATTGCATCGCATCGGTTTCCTGTTGTGACACTGACTCGTATTTTTCGTCAGGCAGGAGAAAGTGATATTATAGTAAATGCACATAAAATCAATGCAGGAGAGCCGGTTATTCCCGATAATAAGAGCAGAGATTTTTTCTTCTTACGAAGACAGGATGCAGATACGATCATAGGTATTGTGATCATGCTTATCCAGAAAAAGCTTCCGAAGTATGTAGGGGCAGATCAAAACGAGATCCAAGTTATGACGCCGACGAGAAAAGGACTTCTTGGGGTAGAACGTTTAAATGAAATCCTTCAGAAATACTTGAATCCGGAAGAACCGAAAAAGGCGCAGCGTGAGATTAACGGCAGGCTGTTCAGAGAAGGCGATAAAGTAATGCAGATTAAAAATAATTATCAAATCGAGTGGGAAGTATCTACAAAATTCGGTCTGACGGTAGACAAAGGAACCGGTGTGTTTAACGGAGATATGGGAGTGATTACAGAGATTAACGAGTATACGGAAACGATAGAGGTAGAATTTGACGAATCTCGAAAAGTAAAATATGGGTTTGATATGACAGAAGAACTGGAATTGGCATATGCAATTACCGTACATAAGTCACAGGGGAGCGAATATCCGGCAGTTATCATTCCGCTTTTGCCGGGACCGAAGCTTCTTTATAACCGGAATCTGTTGTATACTGCGGTGACAAGGGCAAAAAAATGTTTGACGATTGTAGGGAGTGAGGCAGTATTTCAGGAAATGATACAAAACAAAAACGAACAGGCGCGGTATACAAGTTTGGCGGAACGTATACAAGAATTTTAAATCTGCTATATCCGAAAGTATGTCCTTTCTGTGGAGAAATTTCGCCGGAAGGGGTTTGCGCGGAGTGTAAAAAGAAGATTATATACGTCAGACAGCCAAGATGTATGAGATGTGGGAAGCCGATAAAAGATGAATATAAAGAATATTGTTCGGATTGTGCAAAAAGAACATCGCATATTACCCAGGGGCGAAGTTTGTGGCTTCATAAAGAACCGGTATCAACGGCGATATATAAATTCAAATATAATAATAAGCGCAGTTGGGGAGAATTGTTTGCGGCAGAAATGGCACAAGCTTATAAAGATCAAGTTATAAAATGGGGAATTGAGGAAATTATCCCCATTCCTCTGCACAAATCTCGAAAGAGAAAAAGAGGGTATAATCAGGCGGAGATTATAGCAAAATGTTTGTCGGAAAAGACAGGAGTGCCTCTAGTGTCAGATGCTTTGTTTCGAGTGAAAAAAACGACGGCGCAGAAAAAGTTGGACAGGCAGGAACGAATGGGAAATCTAAGGGATGCATTTGCTTTGTCAGAAAGATGGAAACCTGTGGCGAATGTGCTTCTGATCGACGATATTTATACAACGGGAGCGACAGTAGAGCAGGCAGCAAAAATATTAAAAAAGGCAGGGGCGCAAAATGTGTACTTTTTGACTATAAGCATTGGACAAGGTATTTAAATATATGATATAATAATCATACATATGTAATTATTTACCGTATTTGGAATATAGTATATGGATTTCGGAAAATACATAGGAGGACGGGAAGACGTCATGTTAGATAAGAGGAAAATACGTTTGATGACTCGGGCTGCTATTTATGAAAAAAACTATGGAGAAGAAGATTTTAAGATCAGCAGCTATTATAAGAACGATTATTCGAGTTTAAATACATGGGTCACGCTTATTTGGATCACAGTCGGTTATGGATTGGCGGTTGCAGTGCTGTTTCTCGGTTGGGGAGAGGCTGCGATGGAAGGCATCACGCTTGCAAAGTTATTTGTTTTTGCCGCGGTGGCGGTAGGCGCTTATGTGTCGCTGCTGATAGCATATGGAATCGGTGCGGGAAGCTTTTATAAAAATAAGCATATCAAGGCAAAACAGAGAGTGAAAAAGTATCTGAGAGACCTTTCCAGAATCGAGAAGATCAACAATAAGAAGGAGATAAATTAATCATGAGTACATTGCTTGTTTGGAGAGAAAAGCTGCAGAGAATATATGCGTTATATTCAATTTATATTCAAAAAGGGCTGCAGTTTGTGACAGGGCTGGTTTTGTTTTGGGTTATCAACTCTAACATAGGTTTTATGAAGCCGGCATCTTCAGTTTTTTGCACATTGGGATTGGCAGTGATCTGTACATTTCTTCCGATGACAATTACCGTTTTAGCGGCGACAGCATTGATACTCGCACATTTTTATGCATTGTCGCTTCCGATTGCGCTTGTGGCGCTCGTCATTTTTATTTTAATGTATATTTTCTATTTTCGTTTTACCCCGAAAAAAGCATGGCTTGTGTTGATTTCGGGACTTGCGTTTAGTTTGAAAATCCCGTTTGTAATCCCGATTGCATTCGGTCTGCTTGGATCGCCGGTGTGGATTGTTCCTGCATCATGCGGAATTATCACCTATTATATGACAGATTATGTGAAAGTATCCGCGGTAGCGCTAAAGGAGGCAGATGCATCCGGTATAGCGGCTAATTTGATGAGTTTTACAAAGCAAGTGCTTGCAAGTAAAGAAATGTGGCTTATGGTCATGGCAGTGACGATAGGAATTCTTGTTGTGATTTTTGTCCGTACAAGAGGTGTGGATCATTCTTGGAAAATTGCGTCGGCAGCGGGAGCGGCAGTAACGGTTGTTGTTTCAGCGGCAGGTAATATTGTATTAAGTACAAATATATCTTATATAGAAATTATATTGAGCGCGGTTCTTGGCGCGGTGACAGGACTTGTGCTGGAACTTCTTTTCTTTTCCGTGGATTATTCTCGTACGGAGAATATCCAGTTTGAGGATGATGAATACTATTATTATGTAAAAGCCGTTCCTAAAGTTGGAGTAGCCGTTCCGGAAAAGAAGGTAAAACGGATTACTGAAAACCAGCCTCAGGAAACGACGGTGATCAGAGAAGATGCGGATTTGAACAATATAAATACAGAGAATGATGCGGATGATATTCTTTTGACAAGAAGTTTGAGTAAAGAACTCGGTTTGGAAAAACAAAGACCGGAGTAAATCGAAGTAAACGGTAAGGTGGTGATTACGGTATGTTAGATTGGATAAAAAGTATTTTAGACAATTATACAAATGGAATGTATTTTCCTAACATCCATATTAAAGATGTGATCGAAATATTGATCGTTGCCGTAATCGTGTATGAGATCATGCTTTGGATCAAGAATACAAAAGCGTGGATGCTTCTTAGAGGAATTATTATGCTAGGGGTATTTATTCTTTTGGCATGGATTTTTCAGATGCATACGATTTTGTATTTGGCGGCGCAGTCGATCAACGTACTGGCTATTGCGGCTGTAGTGGTGTTTCAGCCGGAACTGCGTCGTGCGCTTGAAAAACTCGGAGAGAAAAACCTGCTTAGCAATATTAATCCGTTTGATAAAAACAGAGAGAATGAACGTTTTTCTGATCAGACAGCAGAAGGTATAGTGACGGCATGTTTTGAAATGGGAAAAGTATGTACAGGAGCCTTGATCGTAGTAGAGCAGGCGATTCAGCTTACAGAATATGAAATGACCGGAATTGAATTGGACTGTAAGGTGTCACCTCAGGTTTTGATCAATATATTTGAACATAATACACCGCTTCATGACGGAGCGATTATTATACGAGGAGACCGGATTACTTCGGCTACATGTTACCTTCCTCTTTCTGATAATATGCGCATCAGCAAAGATCTCGGAACGAGGCACAGGGCGGCTTTGGGAATGAGTGAGGTATGTGATGCTCTTGTAATCGCGGTGTCGGAGGAAACAGGTCTTGTTTCCGTAGCTATGGGCGGTCAGCTTGACAGAGGGATTACAAGGGAAGAATTGAGAAAGCGTCTTAGTCAGATTCAGTATAGAAATGCCGAGTCAAAGCGGTTTTTCTTGCGGAAAGGATGGCGCAGAAAATGAAAAAATATAAGTTTACGGATAATTTGGGATTAAAGATCATAGCGGTTATTTTTGCGGCGTTCTTATGGCTTATTGTTGTGAATCTTGATAATCCCGTAAGTACACAGACTTTCAGCGAGGTTCCGGTAACGATTATAAATGAGGATATTATTTTATCGGCAGGCGATACCTATCAGGTGCTTGGGGAAGAAAAAGTAAGTGTTGTTGTATCAGCGACAAGACAAGTGCGGCAGAAACTGACAAAAGAAGATATTGTCGCGACAGCGGATATAAAGGAGATGGATACAAGTACAGGACTTGTTCCGATCAAGATTTCCATACCGAATTATGCCGGAAAATATGAATCTGCGGAGGCGGCGCCGAGAAATCTTCAGATACAGAGAGAAAAATCGGGAAAGAAAGTCCTTTCCCTTACGGTAAGCACAGGGGATTCTAAAGTAAGAGATGGGTATATTTTAGGTGATATGACGGTTAATCCGGATAAAGTGACGATCACAGGACCGGAGTCGATCCTTGACCAGATTGATCGGGCGGTTGCTCTTATTGATGTAGAGGGATTGGCAAAGGACAGCGAGGAGACAGCAAAACTCGGGTTGTATGATATCAGCGGCAACCCGATCAGTCAGACACGGCTGGGAAATAATCTTGGCGAGGGCGGCATTACTGTGTCTGTTGAAGTGTTAAAGATCAAGAGCGTTCCGATTTCGCTCAGTGTTTCGGGAACTCCGGCAGAAGGCTATAAGTATACAGGGTACAGTAGTGAACCGGAAACTGTTCAGATTTACGGGGAAAAAGATGTGGTCGATAAAATTGAGGAAATAGATGTTCCTGTTATTGATGTCAGCGGAGCTTCACAACCGATTCAGAAATCTGTCAATATCTCAGAATATCTGCCGGAAGGAGTTCAGCTGGTAGATGAGAAAACTGCCAATATAACAGTTACTGCAATGGTGGAAGAAGAAGGAACGCGAACGATCAATTTTATGGTAAGTTCGATCCAGATCAATAATCTAGCAGAGGGTCTGCAAGTATCTTATGAGCCGGATGCGGAGATAGCGCTTCGTTTTAGCGGTGATCAGAAAGCATTGGAAATGCTGGATATCAGCAATGCGGTTTCTGTGGATATGTCTGCATATGTAGTGCCGGGAGTATATGATGTGCATGTAGATGTGGATATTCCGGAAGGAATTACATTGATGAAGAAAGTGACAGTTCAGCTTACTGTTGCGGAGAAAGAGCAGGAAGGCGGCAACGAAAGCGATACGAATACAGAACAAAAAGGACAGTAAGCTGCTTTTGGAACGGAAGATGGCTGTTATGAATGGAAAGTAGGCGAAAACAGAGAAAAAGCAGCAGCATAAAGGGAGACGGAATAATGGTAAGAAAAAAAATAGTGATCGATAATCCTACAGGACTGCATTTGAGACCTGCAGGAACATTCTGTAAAGCTGCGATTCAGTTCGAGAGCAAAATCACAGTTCAGAAAATTACAAAAAATGAAAATGTAACTGCAAATGCCAAGAGTGTACTCAGCGTACTTGGGGCGTGTATTAAAGATCGGGATGAAATAGAAATCATCTGTGAAGGCGAAGATGAAGAAGAAGCTTTGCAGGAGATGATCCGAGTTGTAGAAAATGAACTTATTTGAATATAATATTGTGTGATTGCAGAAAGAGGAGAAAAAGATGAGCAAAGCGACATTGGTTATAATGGCGGCAGGAATAGGAAGCAGATTCGGAGGGGGAATTAAACAGCTTGCCCCTATAGGACCGAACGGAGAGATCATAATGGATTACTCCGTTTATGACGCGATAGAGGCCGGATTTGATAAAGTTGTGTTTGTTATAAGGAAAGATCTGGAGAAAGATTTTAAAGAAGTAATCGGAAATCGGATCGCACAGAAGGTTGAAGTTGCGTATGCCTATCAGGAAGTTTCGGATATTCCGGCAGAATATGCCGAAAAGTTTGTAGGAAGAACAAAACCGTGGGGAACAGGTCAGGCAATTTTATGTTGTAAAGATGTTGTTTCTGAACCGTTTCTTGTAATTAATGCGGATGATTATTACGGCAAGAGCGCTTTTAAAGAAGCGTACTCTTATTTGACAAGTATTCCCGCTGCTGATAAAATACAGGTTTGTATGGTTGGATTTGTATTGAAAAATACTTTAAGTGAAAACGGCGGTGTGACAAGAGGAATTTGTCGCGTTGATGAAAATGGGATGCTTCAGGAGATTATCGAAACACATAATATAGAAAAAGACGGAAACAGAGCAGTCGTTCGTGAAGGAGATGTTGAAACAGAGTATGATGTGAATTCTCCGGTATCTATGAATATGTGGGGACTGACAACGGAATTTTTTGCAATATTAAAGACCGGATTTGAACAGTTTTTAAATGAAACCGATTCGGAAGATCTAAAAGCTGAATATTTGCTTCCGACGATTATAGGCGAGCTGTTGAAAAAAGAAGCAGTGAACGTAAAAGTGTTAAAATCAGAAGATCAGTGGTTTGGAGTGACATACAAAGAAGACCGTGAGACAGTTGTGGAAGCTGTGAAAAGCCTTGTAGACAAAGGCGTTTATCCGGACAAGCTGTAAGGATGAGCCGGAGGCACACAAAAACCGTGCATTTAAAAAACGGAAAAAGGAATTGCTGAAATGTCAAAGAAACAAAAACCGACCGGAAATACCGGACGAAAAAATCAAATTAAGGGAAAATATGCGGAAAGATCCAGAAAAAATGGTTTCGGAAAATTCTGCCTGATTTTGCAGGCTATTATGAGTGCGGCGTTTATGGGAGTACTCGTACTGCTTGATATGCTTCCTTTGAAATATTTGGCGCTTGCCGCGCTGATCCTTTTCTTTTTATGGTGCATTACATTTACGACACAGGCAGTTAGAAAGAAAAAAGGAGTGACGGGAAAAGTATACAGTATTCTTCTGATTGCTGTTTTAGCTGTGGGCACATATTACATTGCAAAGACAAATGATATGATCGCGGCAATTACAAGCGGCGGTTCAAAAGTTGATAAGATGGTAGTGGCTGTTTTAAAAGATGATCCGGCAGAAACATTGGAGGATGCATCCGATTACGAGTTCGGAGTTCAATTTAATACCGGAGCTGAGAACATGAAAGCTGCTGTTATGGATATTCAGGATCAGATCGGAGATATATCCACAACAGAATACAAGTCTGTTCAGGAACAGGCAGAGGCGCTTATTTCGGGAGAAGTGGACGCAATTATATACAATCAGTCTTATACAGAATTGATGGAAAATGCTGTTGAAGGCTACAACGATCAGATCCGGATCATTTATAAGCACGAGATTGAAACGAAGTTTGATTTCGGAGGTTCGGCAAAAGACGACAGTTTGACTAAAAAGCCATTTACTGTGTATATTAGCGGAATTGATACATACGGAGACGATGCGGACGATGACCGTGATTCCATACGAAGTGATGTGAATATCATTGCAGTCGTAAATCCGACGACGCATCAGATTTTGCTGATTACGACACCGCGAGATTATTATATTCCGATACCCGGAATATCCGATGGAATGAACGATAAGCTGACACATGCCGGAACATATGGAATAGATGTGTCCATGGAAACGCTCGGTGCGTTGTATGAAACGGATATTAACTATTATGTAAGATTAAACTTCAGTTCCCTTATTGAGATTGTAGATATCTTAGGAGGAGTAGATGTTTACTCGGAATATGCATTTACGACAGGATGGGAATCCGGTTATGAGATGGAAGTACAGCAAGGAATAAATCATTTTGACGGAAAACAAGCGCTTGCTTTCAGCAGGGAACGGCATGCATTGGAAGGCGGAGACAATCAAAGAGGTAAGAACCAACAGGCTGTTATAACAGCTATGCTTAAAAAAGTGCTTTCACCGACGATGCTTTTGAAAGCAAATTCGATCATTAATCAAGTGAGTCAGGATGTAGAGACAAACATTTCACAGGGACAGCTGAATTCTCTTGTGAAAAGCCAGCTTAAGTCAGGGGCAAAATGGACAATTCAGTCTGTGGCGGCAAGCGGAACAGATGGGGAGGATTATTGCTACTCTGTGCCGGACATGCCTTTATATGTGCTCTATCCTGATGAAGAAGTTGTGAACAGTATTGTTGAATTGGCGAATATCGTGGAAGAAGGCGGAAGTCTTGAAAGCGGAGAGGCGTTGAATTAATACTGATTATAAAGAATGCATAGAAATAACGTTACTGTTATATTTGAATTATAAAAGAAATAGATGAAAAGCAGAGCTGTTTACAGGCGTGGAATAGATAACTGTAGAAAGCTCTGTTTTTTGTTATCTTGAGTACGTGGAAAGAAATTATGAAATGATATGTAAATAGTATGGCGCTAAAAAGTGGTGGTAGTGGTTGTATCTATATATGTAAAAATCAGTTGACATTGATTTTACAAAAAGTTAAACTGATAAAGAATTTAAAAGAAAATTAAAGAAAAATTAATAATATACATATTTTAGAGGTGCAAAAATGCAGAAGTTTCAAAAAATGATTAAATATTTAGGAACAGCTATATCCGTTGTAATGGTAGGATTAGCGATATTATTAGGATTTAGCGTTCGGTGGATGTTTAAAACATGGCCTAATTTGGCAGTAGATGAATTGGTATTCCATCTCACGGAACCTTTAAGTGGTGCCAATCAGGATATGATTATAGAATATATAGTACAGTGTATTGTACCAATGCTTCTTGTTTTAATTTTGTTTTCTGTGCTTTTATTTTTTAAAAGAAAAACAAAGTATTATGTTTGTTTTGTTATAACGGGAATATTCTTTTCAATGGGTGCGATTGTGGTTTCTTTGTATATAGCATGGGAAAAAGCAGGAATAGGAGAATACTTATATAATCAATTTGCAAAATCTAATTTTATAGAAGAAAATTATGCAGATCCGAAAAATATAGATTTAGAATTTCCTGAGCAAAAAAGAAATCTTATTTATATTTATTTGGAATCTATGGAAACAACATATGCAGATGAAAACAACGGCGGTGCGTTTACGGAAAATTATATTCCGGAGTTGACGAAGCTTGCACAAGAAAATGAAGACTTCTCGGGAGAAACAACAGATCTTAACGGTGGCCATACAGTAGAAGGAACTACGTGGACAATGGCAGGAATGTTTGCACAGACTTCGGGACTTCCGTTAAAAACAAGCATAGATGCGAATGATATGGATACGCAGGAACATTTCTTCCCGGGTATTACGACTTTGGGAGATATATTAAAAGAACAGGGGTATTCTCAAACACTGCTTATCGGATCAAAAGCTGAATTTGGCGGGAGAAAAGTATATTTTTCAGAGCATGGAGATTATTTTCTGGATGACTATGATTATGCAATAGAAAATTCTAAGATACCTTCTGATTATAAAGTCTGGTGGGGATATGAAGATGAAAAGTTGTTTGAGTTTGCAAAAGAAAAATGCACGGAGCTTTCCCGGCAAGAAGAACCTTTTAATCTTACAATGCTTACGGTAGATACACATTTTGAAGATGGATATATGTGTGAAAAATGTCCGAATGATTATGGGGATCAGTATGCAAATGTTATGGCGTGTTCAAGTAAACAAGTTTATGAGTTTATTGAGTGGGTAAAACAACAGCCGTTTTATGATAATACGACAATCGTATTATCGGGGGATCACTTGACAATGGACAGTGACTTTTGTGTAAAAGTAGATGAAGAAGGAAAGTATGATCGAAGAACATATACGGCGTATATTAATTCTGCTGTTAATCCGGTAAATAATATGAAGAGAACATATACAACAATGGATAATTTTCCTACAACACTGGCTGCAATGGGCGTCAAAATAGAAGGAAACAGATTAGGACTTGGAACGAATTTATTTTCAGAAGAGTTGACATTAATGGAAAGCGTTGGAGAAGAGGAGTTAAAAGCAGAGCTGAAAAAGAAATCTGAATTTTTACAAAAAGTTTCAGGAATAGATAAAAATAATGAAACTGTACTAATTAGAGGAGGAAAAATGGAAGGAGCTTGTATTGAAGCAGAAGTAGGATCAGATTCTATAAAAGTAAATATAGAAGAAATAAATCCTGCAATAAAAGAAAAGTTAAAGACGATTGTTTTGGCGGTGTGGACAGAAGAAGGTCAAAGAGACTTACAGTGGATAGAGGCTGAAAAAATTAGTGATAATCAATATGAAGTAAGTATAAAAATGGATTTATTCAATAATGCAAAAGGAAAATATTATATTGATGTTCGGGCAGTAGAATTTACAGATGTAGAATATGTAATAGGAAGTACTGAATGTAAAGTAGAATAAGAAGCTACAAGGGGATTCTTCCTTAAATGGAGGAATCCTTTTTGCAATGGAAAAACTTGTAATTGTAAAGAAACTTTGTTTTTGTTATTATTAGTAAGTAGTATTTAATAAGGTGAATAAGAGGAGTGCGACAATATGAAGAAGAAAAGATGCTTATCGGTAGTGATAATAAGTTTATTGCTTGGAATATCTTGTTTTATTATGGCAGGTTGTGCAAATAAAGACAATGAAGATAAAGACGATACGAAAATAGAACAAAATCTAGATAAAAAAGAAGATGCAGAAGATTTCAATAAAAAAGATGAAGAAGCAGATGAGAATAAAAAGGTTGAAGAAGATGAGGATGAAGACGAAAATTCAAGGGAAGCCAGAGTTTATTATGTTGATGACATAACCGGAGAGATAATGGGAAAAACCATTACAGTTAAAACGGAATATGATATATGGAAGGCTCTTCAGGGAAACGGAATTTTGACGGAAGGTTGTCAGCTGTTAAGTTTTAAAGTAAATGAAGAAACACATCTGATCGATCTGGATTTTAATGCTGCAACCGGAGAATACATACGAAGTATGGGAACAACCGGTGAAATACAGATTATAGGATGCATTATTAATACATATCTTGAGACATATGACTGTGATGGAATAAAACTGACTGAAGAAGGAAAAGTTTTGCAAACATCACATGGAGCTAATTATGACGGTTATAGCGGAATAATGTCATTTTGAAATTGAGATTAAAGAAATAGTATAAGAAGAAAAGCGAGTAAGGAGATATACAAGAGAAGTATGAAGAGAAAAATAAAAAACCTTGAATGAAAAACTAAAACTTGACTGAAATATCGTCTGATTACACAAA
>ERZ809152.409-NODE-409-length-23256-cov-4.829361_pt1 | contig 23256 bp, 16 predicted proteins | sample MGYA00520518_ERZ809152 | MGnify/ENA primary metagenome ERZ809152 (study PRJEB31570, sample SAMEA3212996) | Homo sapiens | biome: human-gut; feature: human gut; material: fecal | place: Sweden | collected 2011 ...
GCCGGTCCTTAGGCCGCGTACTTTGCGGCCTTAGTACCGCTGCGTGTTTATCCGAACGATAAGTCAAAACGACTAAAGTCGTTCCCCTGTAAGGATCCCTGCATAGCCGGCTGAGGGAAGAAGGGGCAGCCGAACCGGGCAGCAGTCTCAAAAGTACGGGCCGGAGGGAACAGGGGCAGAGACAAAGTTTAAGTTACTGAAAAATGGGTGCACATCCTACAGGATATGCACCCGGCTGTCTTACTTGCCCATGGACTGCAGATATGCTTCATAAGCTCCGTTCTGAATATTCATCAGATCCTGTAAGCCCATGCTGTCCAGCTGCTTCAGGTAAGCATCCCATTCTTCATCGATGCCTCCGTCTACTACCCAGTGTGCAAACTGTGCTTCCACATATTTATAAATATCCGTGCCAAGCGTTGTTAACTGTGTCAGTTCTTCATCCGTATATTTTACCATAGGGAATCCGACAACATTGTCATCTGCTATATATTTGCCGTTGATGGCATCCTCAGCCAGTTTGATCCCGTCACCCTGATCTGCAGGAAGGCTTACCTTGTCATAAAATTCAGGATTCATATATTTCGGTCCGAAGTCACGCATGGAATTGGACCATGCGGAAGTATCCAGGGAGCTTCCATCGGAAGGAACGAGCACATCATAAGTTCCGTCGCCGTTATCCTGTACCTGATCCGGTATGGAACCATAGAAGGTCTGCAGAGAAGCTAAATCCGTATAGAAGTCATCAGCCCATGCAAGAAGCTTTTCAGGATTCTGGCAGTTTTTGGTGATAAGCAGTTCTCTGTCTGAAATATCAAGGAAATTCTGTGCATTTTCCACATGATGCTTTCCGTCCGGTCCTGTAATCGCTTCCAGAGGAACGAACTGACCTACGTTCAGGCCTGTTTCCGCATCAGCTGTCCATGCCGATACCAGACCTACCTGGGAACCGCCTTCCGCCTGCAGCTTGCTTCTTCTCATGGCATCTTCCTGCGTGAAGAACTCAGGATCGATGATGCCCTTCTGATACATATCGCTGAACCATTTTACAGATTCCTTATAATTCTCTTCTACCGGCATGAAAACAGGTTTTCCGTCTACAAGGCTCATGTAATTGTTATCTCTGCTTACCATGGTTCCGAAAGGGAACAGGTAATTACGCAGGCAGCCGCTCAAAGTATATAAACCTGCATTGCCGGTAATTCCGAATTCGTTGTTGGGATCGCCGTCACCGTCCGCATCCTCTGTTACGAATGCTTCCAGAACATTTTCCAGCTCTTCATAGGTTGTGGGAACCTCAAGGTTCAGGTTATCCAGCCATTCCTTGTTGATATAAAGAATATTGCCGCATACCTCCGGTCTTAAAGGAAGCTTTTTCACAAGGCTGTAAATTTCTCCGTTACGATCCTTTGCCCTTGCCAGCAACTCCGGCTCTTTTTCAAAAACAGCCTTCAGATTCGGCATATTCTGGTCAATCAGATCCGTAAGCTCCAGGAAATAATCCTTATTCTGGGAAATGTCGGTATCCTTCAGACAGATAGAACCGAAAAATGCATCAGGAAGGTCTCCGGATGCCAGCAGAAGGGATTTCTGCTCCTGCCAGTCATTGTCATAATATACCTGCCATTCGATTTTGATTCCGTGCTTTTCTTCCAGCTCTTTCATAAAGCCGCTTTCCAGGAAATCCACAGGCCATGCATCCGTCCAGCGCACAGTCGCGATTTTATAAGTAGTGATATCTTCAGAGGTTCCGTTATCTGCTGCTTCCGCCGTATCTGACGCCTGTGTCCCCGCGGTATTCCCTCCCGATTGCGCGGTATCTTTATTGCTGCCGCCGCATCCTGCAAGCATGGATGCTGTCATCACTGCTGCCAGTCCGATACTAAGTGCTTTTTTCCAATAGCTCATTTTCATCTCTCCTTTTCTTAGAAATAAATATTTATGTACTTTTGCTTTCCAAGCAATGAATACCTTAGCTTTCATTATCCCTTCAGAGACCCGAGCATAACGCCCTGGTTGAAATATTTCTGCACGAAAGGATACATACACATAATAGGTGCGGAGGATACCACAATTACCGCATATTTAATCAGATCAGCCATCTGCTTGGCTTCCACTGCTGCCGCGCCGGTTGTCATGGCGCTGATCTTCTGGTTGCTGATAAGTATATTCCTCAATACCAGCTGCAGAGGCTGCAGCTCCGGACTGCGCAGATAAATCAATGCGTTGAAATAGGAGTTCCACTGTCCTACCGCCGTCCACAGAGCTATGACTGCAATAACCGCCTTGGAAAGAGGAAGAACTATTTTGAAGAAAAAGTTCAGGTTTCCGCAGCCGTCTATCTGCGCGGCCTCCCATAAATCATCAGGGATACTGTTGTTAAAGAAGGTTCTGGCAACTATAATATAATAGGTAATTACGGAAAACGGCACTACCATAACCCAGAAATTATCGAGCAGGTTGAAATCCTTAATAACCAGATAGGTAGGAATCAGGCCGCCCGTGAAAAACATGGGAATCAGATAGTAAATGGTAAACAGCTTTTTCCCGCACAAATCCTTTCGGGAAAGAGCATAAGCGGCAGGTATATTAACAACCAGGGAAAGAACCGTTCCCAGAGCCGTATACAAAATGGTGTTTTTATACCCTACCCAAAGCTGGGAATATTCACCCAGTTTCAAATAACCCTTGAAATTAATTCCTTTGGGCAGAAACACGATATTTCCCGCCGATACATCCGAAGGGTTGCTTATGGATGCAATTATAATAAAATACATCGGATATAGAACAATAATGATGATTATGATAGCCAGAAGATAAAGGAAGAAATCAAATACCTTGTCGTTTTTAGACTTTTTAACCCTTATCCCGGCAGTTCCGTTTTTATTGGACATTTCTGTTTCCCCCTTATACCAGTGAAGTATCACTCATCTTCTTTGAGATATAGTTCACAGAAAGAAGCAATACCAGATTTATTATATTGTTAAACAGGCCGATTGCGGCTGACAGGCTGTACTGGCTGCTTACCAGACCCATCTTATATACATAGGTTGAGATGATTTCACTCGCACTGCTGTTAAGGGTATTCTGAAGCAGATAAACCTTTTCAAAGCCTACGCTCATGATGCTGCCTGTACGGAGGATAAACATGATGGTTGCGGTAGGAAGCAGCATGGGAATATCGATATTCACCAGCTTCTGCCATTTGCTGGCGCCGTCCATGGTAGCCGCCTCATAAAGGGAAGGATCCACTGCCGACAGGGCCGCTATGTAAAGGATACTGTCCCAGCCCACATGCTGCCAGGCTTCGGTCCATACATAGATACTGGAAAAAGCGGAGGGCTGGCCCATCAGGTTAGGAAGGGTAATTCCCACAAAGCTCAGAAGCTTTGCAATAATTCCCTGGCTGGGTGAAAGGAACAGGATGATCATACCGCACATAACCACTGTGGAAATAAAGTGGGGAAGATAAGTGGATACCTGAAAAAACTTCTTGAATCCCTTTCTTGCCATCTGATTGCACATAAGCGCCAGTGCAATCGGGAGCGGGAAGGTTACCACAATGCTGTATAAGCTGATTACCAGCGTATTTTTGATGGTTATCCAGAACTGATAGGAATTAAAATACTGTCTGAAATACTTCAGTCCGGCCCAGCTGCTCCCCATGATTCCCTGCGATGGTGTAAAATCTTTGAAAGCTATGGTTACGCCATACATCGGAATATAGGTAAAAAGGAACATAATTACCAGCGAGGGAAGCATCAGCAAATACAGGGAACCGCTTCTTTTCAACCTCTTTCCGATACTGACTGGCTTTGCAGTGCTTACTGCTGTTTTCTGTCGTGCCACTCTTTTCATCACTCCCAACTTCTTTTTTTATTACTTGTGCTACTTTTTTTGGATTATGCCATACTTTTTCGTCAATTTTAATTTTTGTACAAATATTTATTTTGCTTTCTGTAAATATTGTATATTTTTATGTAATATTAATCTATAAATTCTAAGCTGAGCACATAACAAAAATACGGGGTCTTCTTTATATGAGTTTCGTAAAGAAGGCCATAATTTTGTTATTTACAGCTTAAAAATGATAATTTATATAAAAGTCAACAGGAGGGGATAAACATAAATCTGTCATTATTCCGGCCTGATAACAAAAATGTGATAACTGCCCGAAAAAAAAGCAGATATATGAATCAGATACTCCGAATGGAAAAGGGGCCCTGTATTACATATATCTGCTATTATTGCTTTTTATACGGCTTTCTTAACCCTGCTTTTTTGTTACCCTGTTTCTGTACTCATTGGGAGTACAGCCGGTATAATCCCGGAAGGTTTTGCTGAAATAGGAAAAGTTGCTGTAGCCTACCTCCAGCGCCACCTTGCTCACTGAAAAGGTGGAATACTTCAGATATTCCTGCGCTTTCTGCATCCTGCAGGAGGCTACATAGCTTGGGATGGAAATACCGGTAACATTCATAAATATCTTGGAAACATAATCTTCTGACAAATATACGGATCCGGCCAGGGTTTTCCGGGACAAATCCTCCTTCAGATGATCATTTATGTAGTGCTTGATCTGTTCTACCACCGACTCCTGCCGGTTATCCTGATGCTGAAAGCCCGCAAGCTTTTCAAAAATATATCGGATAAAAATTTCCATGTCCGGAAGGGTTGCCACCGCACTCTCATAATGCTCATCAAATTCTCTTCCGTCAAAAATCCTGGTAATCAGCACATCCTGTTTATTCAGATACCTGTATATCATCTGCATCATTTCCCTCCGGAATTGCTCCAGTGTGGAAATTGTCACCTGATTGCTGTTCCAGAGCTCCTCCAGAAAATGAAGGATTTTCTCCTGGGTATCGGCTATCATATCCGAAGCCGACATTTCCTTTTCCCATATCTCCCACGGCGGGGATACATAGGCAATATCCTTCTTATCCCATTCCTCTTCAAAAAGCATCCCGTTATTACCGGGTACCGCTTCCTGCTCCATCTGTTCCAGATTCCTCCGGCTTTTTCCCAGCTCTTCCACGGAAGAACTCACTCCCATATAAAAGCATACGCGCATATGCAGCGCTTTTTCCAGACATTCCTTCAGCTGGCAGGAATCCATTTTCCTTTGTTCCTGGCTTCCTTTTTCTTCCGCCACAAGAACCCATTCATAATCACTCTCACGGAGGACAGCCATCAGCTTCTGATGCCTGTCTTCCATGAATTCTGCGGCAACATTCTGAATAATAAAATGATACAAAACAAGATTCTTCTTTTTCTTAGTATCAGAATCGGGAAAAATCCGTATGATTTCCAGAAAATATTTCCCCTCCGGACTGCATATCCCCTCTTTATAACCTTTCTCAAGGAGAGACCGGCTGTAGTTTTCCTGCAGAAGATACCTCTCCCAAAAGGCTGATTTTTTGTCCTCCCCTTCTCCCTGTTCTTCCCGTTTTTTCTGCAGAATCTCCACTATGCTTCCCAGCGCCTCCTCTAGTTCTCTGTTGGAAACCGGTTTTAACATATATTCCCTTGATTTGAGGTTGATTGCTTTCTGGGCATAGGCAAAATAGGCATAGCTGCTTAAAAATATACATTCCACGGGAATCTCTTTATTTCTGACCCATTCCAGCAGCTCCAGCCCGCTCCCCTGAGGCATTTCAATATCAGAAAGAAGAATATCCACCCTGGCCTCTTCCAGGATTTCCTTAGCCTGTCTGATATTATAGGCTGTCAGTACGATACCTATTCCCAGCTGCTTCCAGTTAACCCCTTCCACCAGCTTTTCCACCACCAGCTTATCATCATCTACAATTAAAATACTGATGTCCATTCTTCTCCCCCCTTTTTCCTTTTGATACAAGAATACTATACGAGGGAAAATAATTCAAGAAACACAGTATTCACAAAATCGTAAGTTATTTTATTTCATTTGACATTATTTGTTAATAGTGTTAAAATATTAACAAACGGGGCGTCATATAATAAAATGACATTGAGGGGAGCATGACATACCCGGTTACGACACTATTACATATTTTAAGGAGGTATTTGCAATGGGACGTTTTACTTTACCGCGTGATTTGTATCATGGAAAAGGATCTCTGGCTGAACTGAAGAATCTTAAAGGAAAAAAAGCCATTATTGTAGTTGGCGGCGGTTCCATGAAGAGAGGCGGATTTCTGGGACAGGCTGAAGAGTATCTGAAGGAAGCCGGCATGGAAGTTAAGCTTTTTGAAGGTGTGGAAGCTGATCCTTCTGTAGAAACAGTTATGCGCGGAGCCAAAATGATGCAGGAATTCGAACCCGACTGGATTGTTGCCATGGGCGGAGGCTCTCCTATCGATGCAGCCAAAACCATGTGGGCATTTTATGAATATCCTGATGTAACTTTTGAAGATCTGATCACTCCGTTTTCCTTCCCGGAACTGCGTCAGAAAGCTCATTTCTGTGCGATTCCTTCTACATCCGGAACGGCAACGGAAGTTACCGCATTTGCAGTTATCACTGATTACCAGAAGGGTGTCAAATATCCTCTGGCAGACTTCAACATTACTCCTGATGTGGCAATCGTTGATCCTGCCCTGGCGGAGACAATGCCTCCCAAGCTGGTAGCGCATACAGGCATGGATGCCATGACCCATGCAATTGAGGCTTATGTTTCCACCTTACATTGCAACTATACGGATCCCCTGGCGCTTCATGCGATTAAAATGATTCATGATTACCTTAAGAAATCCTATGACGGCGATATGGACGCCAGGGCTCAGATGCATGATGCACAGTGCCTGGCAGGTATGGCATTCTCCAACGCCCTGTTGGGAATTGTCCATTCCATGGCCCACAAGACAGGCGCTGCCTTCTCCGGAGGACATATTATCCACGGTGCAGCCAATGCCATGTATCTTCCCAAGGTTATTAAATTTAATGCCAAAAATCAAGAAGCTGCAGAACGTTATGCGGACATTGCCAGATTTATCAGCCTTCCCGGCAATACCACGGACGAGCTGATTGAATCTTTAATTGAAGAACTGCGGAATATGAACAGGATGCTGAATATTCCTCTCGGAATTAAGAATTATGGTGAAGGCGGCCTTATAGCCGACACCTCCATCATTGATGAGAAGGAATTCCTGGATAAGCTTCCCACTGTTGCAGAGCTTGCGATCGGTGATGCCTGTACAGGAAGCAATCCCCGTATTCCCACACAGGAGGAAATGGAAAAGCTCCTGAAGGCATGCTACTATGATGCAGAAATAGATTTCTAAGAGTTTCCCCTATACGAAAGAGCCGGTGCCCATTTTGGACAACGGCTCTTTTCATAGAAAAAGAAATTCTTAATCTTTCTAAAGTATTTCTAAAGTCCCTTGTTATTTCCCAAATCTGCGCATAGAATGTTGGAAAAGGAGGTATTGATAATATGGATTTATTTGATAAGATTGGAAATATCGCTAAGAATATCGGTGACAGAACAAATGATGCTATTGAGATCACAAAGCTGAATGCTAAAATCGCTACAGAAAAAAGTGCGGTGGCTGAGGATCTGAAAAAAATCGGAGAGTTTTACTATAAAAAATTCGCTGATGAGGAACCCATTGATACGGAAATCCAGGAATTCTGTGACAACGCAGCCAGCCATTATGAGGCTATCGATCAGGCGCAGGCGGAAATAGAACGGATTAAAAAAGAAAACGGCGTAAACAAAGAGTCTTCCGGACAGGAAGAGCCGAAAAAAGACGACGAGGCAAAGGAAGAGGCAGAAGCCTGCGAAAAAGAGCCGGAACCGGAATCTATGGTCGTATGCCCCAATTGTCAGGCTGTAAATCCGGAGGGGCTGAAGTTCTGTACGCAATGCGGTTCTTCCCTTGAACCGGAAAAGGCAGTAAAAGAAGAGGATAAAAAGGAAACGGCAAAATGTCCTGTATGCGGGGAACCGCTGAACAAGGACTCAAAATTCTGCGGGCATTGCGGGGCAACCATCACTCCGCAATAAATATTATCTATGAAATAAAATATAAAAACGCTGCGGATCCGATTAGAATCTGCAGCGTTTTTATATTTTAAGTAAGAGAAAATTTCAGCTACTCTCCTCTTTCCTTCAAGCACTTTTTTAAGTCCATATACCATTTTTTCCCGATAGGAAGCTGTATTCCGTTTGATAATACCGCCGTATACCGGCATATCTCACGGATATAAGCCTTGTTTACCAGATAACTCTTATGGATCCGGATGAATGGGAAATTTTCAAGTTCTGTTAAAGTCATACGACAGGAAACAATACCATTCTGTGTTACAATCTCACAGATCTTATTATTCGCTTTCATAAATAATATTTCATCTGTCAGCAGATAATGAATACTTCCGCTCAGATTACGGATCGTCAGCTTACTGGAATCTGCCGGATAAAGCATATGATCTGTCTGGTTACAATTTTCAAATATCTTGGACTGTGCATTTTCATACGGCATCTTCTTGGCATGGTTGGCATTGGCATGAAGGAGCCGTAAAGCATTACCATTTTGTCTCCATACAAAGGTGAAATGGATTCTGGAAGAAAGCCCCAAAGCTGTGGCCGTAAAACGTCCATACGTTATCCATATATGGCTTTCATGAGACAATAGAGCGTACTCTTCTTCTGTAATATCTACAGGCTGTTCCTGGATCTCTTCTTTTACACTTTCCAAAAAGGCAGGAATTCCCTTCATGTAGAGTGGTTCAAAATCCCCGATCCATACGAAATTGTCATCCAGCAATTCAGCGAACGGTCTGACCTGTTTGCGTATAAACATATGTATGGCTTCACGGGTCTTTTCCAAAATTTCCTGTTTTGTATAATTACTGTATCTCATTTTTTCTCTCTGTCTTCTTTTATATTATTACCGTATTATTTTTGAAAATATTGAATTTATTATAACTGATATATTCGTCTCATGCAACATTCTATTCTGTTTACGAACTATATTTTCCGTTTACGAATTTTATTGATTTTAAAATTACCAGGCTGTAAAATAAAATTATTATAAATCCATTATTCTTATAGAACAAATCATATATAGATTCTCGTTCTAAATGTGGTAAGGGTATATAAAGGAGCAGCCATTCATGAGCATAAATCGGAAAAAGAGTTGTGAAGAAGGTATGGTACAAAAGATTGACGATACTAATGAACTTGAGGTGTTAAAAATGGAAAATTCACGTCTCCAAAAATTAACACAGCAGGATTCTTTGACAGGATTATTGAATCGCAGGGCAATTGAATCAGAAGTAAACAAATTGCTCACAGATAAAATTTCCGGAGTATTTCTTATGATGGATATAGACGAATTTAAGTACATTAATGACAAATATGGCCATCTTACAGGAGACAGGACATTAGTCGAACTGTCAAGAATTATGGAGTTGTGTTTCTTCAGAAAAGATCTGATTGGGCGTATTGGCGGTGATGAATATGCAGTATTTATGCCAGGTGAATATAAGGAAGACATGATAAAGAATAAAGTGGGCAGTCTCAATTCCCGATTTAAGCAGGCAGGACAACAACTGGGCATAAATGGGCGGCTTTGTGTTACGGTCGGCGCAGAGTTTTCACGCGATACTGACAGTTTTCAGACCTTGTATGAAAAAGCAGACATTGCCATGCGAATTGGAAAAAAGGACTGGAATAAGGCCCTTAATTTTTATAAGCCCACAATGAAAACAAGTGATGCCGGCATGGAAACAAGACAGAATCATTCAGTCGCTGCAAGTGATATTAAAGCTATCAGTCTTCAGCTCCGGGAATCTAATCCTGCAAAAGGAGCTTATTGTCAGAATTATGATGCATTTATATCCGTATACCGTTTTTTAGTACGGGGTTTATCACGAACCGGATCAAGTGTTCACATGATTCTTGTATCCATGACTGATCAGGACGGCGTTTTTATTTCTCTTGATAACAGGGCTTTTCTGATGGAAAAATTAAGAGAAAGCCTGTGCAGTTCCCTTCGTTCCAGCGATATTTATACCCGGTACAGCAGCTGTCAGTTTCTGGCCATGCTGCCCGGTGCAGCTTTGGAAAATATGAACATCATCACAACCCGTATCCAGAATTCTTTCCGGGTACGGGTTCCTGACAGGGAAGATCTTCTTCTGTCTTTTAGTTTTTATCCGCTGCAGCCGTTGCAGAAAGACAAACGTTCAACGAATAAAGAAACATAATTATTTTTCATAATTCCGCACAGCTTCCCATCTCGCGTCTTCTTTTTTCTTCGCGTTCCACAGATCGATATCCAGCATGGTTTCATAGCCCAGCTCCTTCACTTCCTTGCACATTTGTTCATACAAACGGTTGAATTCCGCCTCATCTGCTGCAAATACCATATTCCAGGAATATTCCTGAATAACCTTCCGGCACTGCCGCCGGATAGCAGCCATCTCAGAATTTTCCTGGGGAGCCATATAGCCGGTACCCGGAGAAACAAGGATCTTATTGTTTTTCTGCAGATATTCCATGGTTGTTTCTGCCCCCATTTTTTCTCTCCAATCGATTTCCAGCGGGGAAATATTCATGTTCCTTACCGAATCCCATAGAAGATACGCATACGGATACCCTTTTTCATCCAGTTCGCAGGAAGCAACGGTACTGTAATTCAATGCGGATATTCCTTCCGACCAGGTACCTTTCCCCCATTCCTCCGGAACTTCCACATCCTCGCCCAGCAAGGCTTTTTTACCAAAATCCGTTAAATAAGGGCCGTCTTCCCCATATTCCCAGCATAAGCCTTCGGGTCCTGCCATTCCACCCGAGGTCTGCGCCCTGTTATTCCGTATTCCTTCCGGTGAATACAGCCAGTCAACGAATGCCGCCAGTCTTTCCGGATCCTCCGCCTTGGAGCCGATGGACATCACTACCTTCTGATTTCCTACAGGGCTGCAGCCGTAGGAATAAATAACCATATCCCCGATATCCGCCATCATAAATCCCTTTCCTTCTTTTGTCCTCTCCTGTGTATTGTATGCAGGCTGGGCTACCCAGGGCCATGTACAAAAAAGCAGCTGGCCTTCTTTATATTTGGTTTCAAAACTTTCAAACGTCTGCGTACTTGATTCCGGATCCACCAGCCCCATCTGGTTTGCATCAAAGTACCATTTCAATACTCTTACATATAGGGAATCCGGATCTATAATACTCTGATAATCACTGCTGTCCGCTTTCACAAGCACAAAACCGTATTCATCATAGCCATAAAAACAGCAGGGCTGTTTCACCGCATTCATCAGATTGGAATCCCAGTCTTTAAAAAAGGAAAATGCATAGGTTTTCTCCCCGTTATCGGCAGCCGGTTCCAATTCCTGCATTTGTTTCAGAACAGGGAGCAGATCCTCCAGCGTATCGATTTGGGGATATCCCAGTTCTTTATACAGATCCCAGCGGATATAGGGTCCATATACGGGATCCGGGTTTTCCATGGAAACCTGCGGGGAATTCATGGACAATTCGGAAGGAATGGCATAAATACCCGGCTGGCTGACATTGTTGTTCAGATCATATATGGCATCTTTAAAGCGCATAATCTGCCTGTTTTTCAAATAAGGTTCCATATCAATTATCAGCCCGGCTGTAACCATATCCTGCAATATACCGTTTTCCGCCGAACATATTACCAAATCTCCCAGATTGCCTGCCGCCGAACGGATCTCGAACAGGGTATCCCCTCCGCCGGAAACATTAGGCGCAATGATATTAAGTTCCATATTGAATTTATCCTTCACAATTTCAGCAAACCAGCCTGATTGTATTCCCTGGAAATTGGCAAGAGAATCAAACACATCCACTACGATGAATTCCTCATACAGATTTGCTTCTTTCTCTTTTGCACATCCCGTTACCGCAAAAACCAGAGTACACAAAGCCAAAACAGACAGGGTTTTCTTAATTCTTTTTTTCATATCATTGTCTCCTTAAATCCGGGTTTATCACACAGCACGCAGAGTCGTACATACATTGACAATCTTTCAATGCTCTTTTATACTTAAAATACAGGTTATTTTTATATTTCCAACATAGAAAGGCAGCCAAAACTATAAAGCGGGGTAGTAAATTGGAAACCGTACTGATTGCAGACGATGAAATAAATATCCGTGAAGGTCTGAAAAATATTATTGACTGGAACGAACTTGGCTTTGAGGTATGCGCGGAAGCCGCCAATGGAGAGGAAGCGCTCTGCCTGATCCTGGATAAAAAGCCGAGTCTGGTTCTCCTGGATATCCGAATGCCCAAAATATATGGGACTGATTTAATACGAATGGCCCGGGAAAGGGGCTTCCAGGGCAGATTTATCATATTGAGCGGTTATTCCGATTTTACATATGCCCAGACAGCCATACAGTACGGCGTTGATTTCTATATCACCAAACCCATTGATGAGGATGAGCTTCAGCTGGCTATCTGCAAAATAAAGAAAGAACTGGATGAAGAACATGCCGTTTCCGAAAATATGGAATTGCTGAAAACAAAAGCCAAGGATGTCATCCTTCACGAGATCGTTACCGGAAACTGTCAGACTCTTGAAGAAGGCCTTTTATCCCCGCGGGAAATCGAGGAGATGAATCTGTATGCAGAGTGCTACCAGGTAGTGATTTACGAAAAATTCAGTGAAAATCCGAAGGATGCCAGCTACAGCTTCGCAGATCTTCTCAAAATAACAAATAAGGGAAACCATACCTTTGAACACTTTAATGAGGACAGCAATGAAGTCATTCTCCTGAAAGGCAGCTTTGCGCTGAACAAATTTAACGGTTTTCTGGAACGCTATGAAAAAAATCTTCCGCAGAAAGGCAGTCCTCTGGATTCCCTTTTTCTTGCCTATGGCCGTCCGGTTTCCAATCTGGATGAGATTTATCTGTCCTATGAGGAGGCTTCCACTCTCCGGAAAAGACGTTTTTTCTGCATGCAGGGGCAGCATACCCTGGGCTATGGGGAGCTCCCCAAATTTCATGAGATTTCTCTGGAAATCAATAATGATACGCTTGAGGAATACAGCAATCTCCTGACCGATTATCTGCTTGCTTTCCAGCGCAATAAGGTAGCGGAAACCTTATTCAGCCTGGAAGAATTTCTGTATAATGTAAAAAATGATATTTCTTCCGTAAAGCTGTTCCTGAAGGATTTATTCCTGCGTATAAAGGAAAAGGTAAATCATACGTTCCATTCGGCGGAAATTCCTTTTCCCACAAACTCGGAGATTATCCGCCGCATCGATCAAAGCCGTTATCTGTATGAAATCATTCTCTTCATTTCCGCTCAGACAGAAATGATTATGAATGCCACCGGACGTCCGTCCAGAGACACCATACTGGATGATATCATTTATTACATTGACAACAACTTCCGGAATAATATCAAGCTGGAGGGGATTGCCCCCCTCTTCGGCTACAGCAGTACCTATCTGGGAAAAATCTTTAATAAGACCTTTGGAGAAAGCTTCAACTGTTATGTGGATCACAGAAAGATCGAATACTCCAAGGAGCTATTAAAGGAAAACCGCCTGAAGGTATATGAAATAGCCGAACAGGTAGGCTATAATAATGTGGACTACTTTCATAAAAAATTTAAAAAGTATACGGGAATGAGCCCTGCGGAATACCGCAAAAGCATTTTTACCCCCCCCGCGATAATTCGTCTGAAAATTATTGATACACGATCTTATCGAAAGAAAAACCGGCACAATTTTATCTTCCCTTCGGTTTCTATTTTCAATGTGCAGGGTTCTTCCGGCACCCGGAAACCTGAGGGGAAAGACATGCTGATATCTTCAAAGGCTCTTCCTTCCCTGATTTGTATTGTCAGGCTTTTGGGTTCTATTCCCTGCGCACAGAAGGATATTCTCATGCTTCCTTCTTCCAGTGCATAAATGTTTAATACCATTCCGCAGGGATTTCTGTCAAACAGGAAATCATGATATAAGAGCTCTCCTGTTGCCTTCTGTCCGGAAGTATGCTCCGGCATGTCAGGATTGTCTCCTGCCTTTCCGGGAATTACACAGGTGAAGCCGTCCGTCCCTTTATGTATAAAGCAATTGTCATAATCGTCATATCTGTCCGCTGCCGTCACTTCCCATGGACTTCTCACACCGGTCTTTTTTCCCTCCAGACAGATAACCGCCTTCTGACGTATATCCCGGGATGATGCACCTGCCAGGAAGGTATACTCTCCATCCTCCAGCAGCATGCCTTCAGAAATCACATCATAAATCCTCAGTTCCTCACAATTTACAATGAATTCCACCTCTTTGGTCTCACCGGGATTCAGATTCACCCTCGTGAACCCTTTCAGACGGCTGATTGGCTGTCTCACACGGGAAGTTTCCTTGCGGACATAAAGCTGAACCACTTCATCCGCCGGATATTTTCCGGTATTGGCAACAGTAAGGCGCGCGATCACCTTATCCTCCTTTTTTTCCAGATTCAGCTTTCCATAGGTGAATTCGGAATAGGATAATCCATAACCAAAAGGATACAATACTTCTCTGTCAAAGTACTGATAGGTTCTCTTTCCCTTTATGATATCATAATCATTCATATCCGGCAGATCTTCGTCGGAGATATACCAGGTCATATTAAGCCGGCCCGCAGGGGAAACTTTTCCGCTCAATATACTGGCAACACCGGTTCCCAGCTCCTGACTGCCGGAAGCACTCCATATAATACCCGGCATTTCTTCCTGAAGGCGGTTTATGGAATAGGGATAATTGGACAACAGAACGACTATTGTTTCGGGATTAGCTTTTCTTACAGCATCCGCCAGATTTTGCTGGAATGGAGGAAGGGCAAGCGTACTCCGATCGATCTCTTCCTTGCTGTTTATCACCGGATTACAGCCCAATACCAGCACAGCACGCTGTGCATTTTCGGCAGCATGTACCGCTTCCTTGATTCCGTCAGCTTCCACTTCTATGGTAAATACGGCCGGTTCCCCTTCTTTTGTACCGCATACAAGGAATCCGCTGCTATCTGCAGTCACTGTCATTCCATTCCAGCTGTCAAGATAATATGTCTCCCGGGGCATATCCTTTTCCTTCCCAACCGGCCTGAAATTCCAGGATTCCCTGATGAACCAGGAGAAGGCTTCCTCCCTGCCGGCCTTCATATAGGGATCTTCTTCTTCCAGAGTGACAAATTTTCCATTGCTGCAGGCAACCAGTGTTGTACTGCCGCAGCCCCAGTCCGTAAAGGTGAAACATTCCGCCTTATCCTTTTCCGTCAGATAAAGATGACCGGATTCATCCATACCCACATACTTTCCGCCGCTGCACAGATAAATCCGTGACAGGCCGCTGACGGAGACAATGCTCGTATCCGGATAAGCCTTTTTTATCCCGTCAAGCACAGTCACTGTATAGGGAGGGATTCCGCAGTACCAGTCTTTGTACCATACGTCCGCAAGAGGGCCTATAATCGCCAGGGATTCGGTTTTTTCGGGAAGGAACGGAAGGATATTTTTTTCATTTTTTAATAGAACCACGGATTCTTCCGCCATTTTCACACAAATATCCCTGTGTTCCTGATTATTGACATACTCCTCTCCCATTCCCGTATAAGGGCATTCTCCGTCCCCGTCAAAGAATCCGAGTCGGATACGAGTGCGGAAGGAATTACGTATGGACCGGTCGATGTCTTCCTCTGTTATCATCCCTTTTTCCAGGGCTTTACGTGCGGCCTCCATAACCACTGATTTATCATCCGTAAAACAGTCCACTCCGGCCTTCAGGCCATATGCCACTGTCTCCTCATGGGTTTTAAAGTATTTATGGTCATAAACAGTCTGCTGCATGTCCCCGCCGTCGCAGACAACATGACCGGGCAGCCCCCAGGCCTCTTTTAATATGGTACGGACCTCCTCATTCACAATCGCAGGAATTCCGTTAATTTCATTGTAAGAGGTCATTACCGCTTCCGCTCCCCCTTCCACTATGGCTTTCCGGAAGGGCTCCAGGTAATATTCATATTTATTTCTGCGATCCAATGAAGAAGAGATGGAAATCCTGTCCTTTTCCACATTATTTGCATAAAAATGCTTCAGGGTTGCCCCGCACCTGATATAGAAGGGATCGTCTCCTTTCATTCCCTGTATATAGGAAGAAGCCATCTCACCTGTCAGGTACGGATCTTCTCCATAGGCTTCTTCGGTTCTTCCCCATCTGGGATCCCGCTCCATATCAACGGTTGGGGCCCATCTGCAAAGCCCTCCCGAACCATTGCGGGTAAATAAGGCTCTGGCCTCTTCTCCCACGCAGCGTCCGCATTCCCTGATAAGCTCTCTGTCGAAGCTGGCACTCATTCCGATGGGCTGCGTAAAGGATGTTGTGGGTTCCGGTTCTCCTTTATTAAAAGCCTGATCATGTCTGGCTTCTATTCCATGGGCTGCCTCTCCTCCCATATAGGAGGCCCTGATTCCCAGTCTGCTTATATCCGGGCAGCCGGTGGTCAGGCAGGCAATTTTTTCTTCTGTCGTCATTTCTCCAATCAGATAATCGAGCCGTTCCTCTACAGGAAGCCGATTATTCCATAAAGGACTTTTTAAGTAGTTTTCCATGTTCTTAATAGCTTCTCCTTTCCACGGTGGTTCCTTTCAAAGCCTGAAAAGGGATTGCCGCATCGGACAATCCCTTGATTAAGTTTTTGAGTCCAGCTTCAGAACCTGTTATTTTACAGCATCTTCTGCCGCTGCCTTCAGTTTCACTTCATTTTCCTGGAATTCGATGCACTTATCATAGCCATATTCATTTGCTTTGGCAATCATTTCATCCACTATTTTATCAAATTCTTCATCGGAGGTAGCATAAATTGCTTTCCAGGAATTTGTTTTGATACAGTCTGCAACCTGATTCCAGAGTACAAGAAGCTCATCAGATTTGGTTCCTGCGGAATAGGTGGTTCCGGGGGCAAGCTTGTAGGGTCTCTGTCCCATGTATTCATCAGGTGTTCTGGCTTTGGTATATTCTCTCCAGTCAGCCTCGATTTCCGAGTTGGGTTCACTGATGAAGCTGTCCCATTTCTTGTAATTATAGGTATCTCCGTTGGAATCCAGATTTAACGTATCAAGAGCCCAGGTCTCATTATTCATCTTGAAGTCTCCGTCTTCAAAGGTTCCTGAATAACCGTCTGTCATTTCTGTCTTCATATCAAGCTTTGCAGCTCTTCCTAAATCCGTGAAACAGGTTTTTCCGTTTTCATCATAATACCAGCATACATCCTTGGGGCCATATTCCGATGTCATACGGCCTTCCGGTGTGGAAAGCCAGTTCAGTATCGCCATGCAAAGTTCCGGATATTCGGTTTTTGCGCCAATAGACCAGATTCTGTTGCCGCCGTATACATTCAGCCCGTAAGCGATGGGCGTTGCTTCCTCCGGAGGACAGGGATACATGGCTTTTCCTTCTGCCGCATGACTGTCAGAGTTATACATGGCTGCTCCGAGGAAATTAAATACATTCAGGAATGCGGTGCCATTCTGATAGTCTTCCACCATACCGTCATATTTCTGGGTCTGTGAATCCGGATCCAGAAGTCCCCTCTGATAAAGATCATTATAGAATTTCAGACAGGTAAGGTAAGGACCGTCCTTTTCCAGACAGGGATAATATTTCTGTTCCTCGGAGTCATAAAGACCGAAACCAAATTCATCGTATCCATAATATGCGGTAGCTGTGGATTTTACAAACATTACCATATCACCATCCCAGTCATTAAACAGGGATACACCATAGGTTGTTTTTCCATTGTCATCTTTAGGGCAGATTTCCTTCATCTGCGCCAGGACCTCCACCATGTCATCCAGATTCTTTATTTCCGGATAGCCCAGCTCTTTATAAAGATCCCATCTCACATCCCAGGTATACATGATATCGCCTCTGGCGCTGGGATCCACCGCCACATCAAAACCATATCCATAGGTAGTACCGCCGGAAAGGTTTGCATTTTTTTCCAGGGCATAAGGCATATGTTCTTTAATATACGGACCGTAATCGGTCAGAATATCATCCTCATTCCAGTCGAACAGCATACCCTTCTGAACCGCCTGCTGATATTCATCGGAATCGTTTCCCCAGATAACGATATCTCCCAGGTTGCCGGATTCCATACGGGTTTCATATACCCCGTCCGGGTCAGGAATGATATTCAGTTTTACATTGAATTTTTCCAGCATAACCTGACCGAACCATCCGATTTGTTCTCCGGAATAGTTGGCAAGCTGATCAAATACATCCAGAGTGACTGTTTCCTCAGGAATGATTTCTTCCAGAAGTTCGTCATAGGAATCCCCCTCTTCACCGGCCTGGGTATCCCCTCCGGCTGTTTCTCCATCTGTTTCAGCATTTGCCTGGACAGTGCTGTCTGCCACAGGCTCCGAAGCTGTTTTACTTGAATTTCCGCATGCGGCCAATGACAGGGTCATTATGGCCGCCATAAGCAGTGCAGTGACTTTTTTTGCTTTCATTCTCTTTCTCCTCCTTTTTGATTGTGTTACATAACCGTAAAAACGGATAAACACCAACAATAAATACAGATAAAATTTCCGGTCAGACTCAGCCTTTTACGGCTCCCAGCATGATACCTTTTTCAAAATATCTCTGCATGAACGGATACACCACCAGAATAGGGATGACCGTTACCATGGAAATTGTATATTTAATAACCTTTGCACTAAGCGCTGATTTAAGAACCGTATCACTGATCTGTCCGCCGGATTCCATCAATGCGCTCAGATTGGAAGCTGTATTCAGATAAATATACAGTCTGTGCTGCAGGGTATACAGATTAGGGGCCGACTGCATCAGTATCAGGGAATCCGTAAATGAATTCCAGTGTCCTACGGCGCCGAAAATGGCTATGGTTGCCAGAATAGGTTTACTCAGCGGCCATATGATCTTACGGAAAATCATCATATGGGTAGCTCCGTCAATCTGTGCACTCTCCTCCAGCTCCGCGGGAATGGACTCTATGTAGGTCTTTACCAGGATAATATTATAAGGAGCTACAATTCCCGGAATAATATAAGCCCAGAAGGTATTGGTCAATCCCAGCATCTGCATGTTCAGGAACCAGGGAATCAGGCCCGCATTGAAATACATGGTGATAATAAGGAAGCGGTACCAGAATTTTCTGCCCCACATCTCCTGCTTTGTTACCAGGTAACCCACAAATGCGGAGGCCGCCACCATGAATGCCGTTCCGATAATGGTTCTTCCCAGTGAAACAAGAAAGGCATTGGAAAGATCACTTACATTCAGCAGGGATTTGTAATTATCGAGATGAAGCCCTCTGGGGATAAAATTGATTACCCCTTTCACGACCAAATCGTTGTCGCTGATTGTATTTATAAACAGATAATAAAATGGAAAAATACATGCCACAGTAAACAGGGTAAAAACCAAATAGTTTATCATATTGAAAAGGATGTCTCCCGGTCTGGCCCTGTATTTTTTCCTGTGCTTTTTCTCATAAATTTTTTCTGCCTTCAGGTCTGCTTTTTCCTGTGCTGATTTTGCCATGCTTAACCTCCTATACAATACTTTCACCGCGGATCAACTTCGATACACCGTTGGCGGCGAACAGCAGCGTCACGCTTACTATGGATTTAACCATACCGATTACGGTAGACAATGGTATGGCGCCTTTTCCGATACCCAGCTTATAAACATACAGATCAAGAACCATAATAGCGTTCTGGTTGGTTGCATTTTCGAATACCAGATACTGATCCATTCCGTTGCTGAGGATATTGGCAATTGACATAAGCAGCAATACACAGAAGGTAGGTATCAGCCCCGGTACCGTTATATGCCACATTCTCTGGAATCTGCCCGCGCCGTCTACTGTTGCGGCTTCATACAGCTGCTGATCGATTCCTGAAATCGCCGCTATATAAATAATGGCACTCCAGCCGATTCCCTTCCAAAGGCCCCAGCCCAGCATCTTGATCCATACATGATCCCCGCTCATCAGCATATTGACACCCTGATCCCAAATTCCCAGATTCACCATAATACTGCTGACAAATCCGTCTGTTGAGAAAATACAGAACGCTATGGCATATACGAGAACCCAGCTTATAAAATTAGGAACTGTTGTTAGAGTCTGTACAAATCTTCGGAATCTTATATTTTTTATTTCCGACAGGAATATGGCAAAGGCCATGGGAAGCCAGCTTGTTGCGATTCCAAGTCCGCTCATGGCAAGCGTATTTTTCAATACACGCACAATATCCCTTACCGTGGCGGGATTTTTAAATAACTCGGTAAACCACTTGAAGCCTACAAAGTTTTCCATGCTTATGGAATCCCCCACCTTATAATCAAAAAATGCATAACGCCATCCCCATAAGGGCAGATAGGCAAAGACGGCTACCAATGCAAGAAAAGGCATCAGCATAAGAAAAAGCCTGTATTTTGTGGGCATTTCAAATCTGGATTTTTTTGAAAGCTTTGGAAATAAAACCAGCTGTATGACTGAAATCAACAGAATGAGCAGCGTTATTATTAATATCAGAAGAAGCCCGGAAGGAAAAACAGGCTGTATCTTATCAGGTTTCGCAGTCTGCGATATCTGTAGATAAGCAATATAAATTCCTCCGATACCTGCCAGTTCTGCAGCGCATCCTATCGTACCGATGATATTTCCTGTTTTCTTGAATTTTAAATTACCAAGGGACATGCATCCGCTTACACAAAAAGCAACGATCCCAAGACACATGGCCATGGATGACACGAATAACAGCTGCATGGAGCTTTCCTCCACCCATCCTTTCCTGAAGGCCCGGCCGAATTCCGCCGTTAAGGATGAATAGGAAATACCTGCTGAAAATAAAGACATATTTTTATTTATCATGCCGCTTATTCTTGCCGGATTCAGATTTGGTATAAACAGAAATACCACAGATAAAAGAATGGCAATCCGAATGGGATAATAAAGCTTATCCGTAATAATTTCCTTTCGTGACTTTGTACTGCTCATTTTATTCCTCCCTTTCCTGAACAAAATTTTCGTATTTTTAGTAAAAAAAATACACCACAGGATTTTTCAATCCTTATGATGTATTAATTATAATTTAGTTAAAATTAGAAAAATACGGTAAAATTCTGCCTAAAAGTACATTCACTTTTTGAATTCTTCCGGTTTAACCTTCATTTGCTGTTACAACCGCTGTCTCTTTCATACGGTTAATAGGGATAAAAAGACTGACACGGGTTCCTTCCTCTATGTTGGAAGAAATCTTAACACCATATTTCTGCCCATAGGTAAGCTTAATCCGCTGATTGATATTATACAGCCCGATACTCTTATTTCTGCTTATATCCTTTTCTTCAATCGTGCTTTGCAGAAATGCAAGCGCTTCTTCCGTCATTCCATTTCCATTATCCGATACTTCAATGCAAAGCAGTTCTTCCTCTCCCAGCTGCTTCCTCACCAATATATGGATTAACCCTTCCTTTTCCTTTTCCTCCAGCCCATGCAGTATGGCATTTTCAACTACGGGCTGAAGCAACAGGGGCAGGATGAGAAGCTTTCCGGGATCAATATCCTCCATTACTTCTATCTCACTGTCGAATTTATCTGTAAAACGAAGCTTCTGAATATCCAGATAGACTTTTATGTGTTCCAGCTCCTTACTCAGCGTAGTAAAGGAGGTACCCGTATTTTCCAGAACATAACGCATGGATTTACCCAGAAGCTTGATTGCCCTGGCTACTTCCCTGTCATTTGCCTTAAAAGCTTTCATACGGATCGTTTCCAGAGTATTATAAAGAAAATGAGGATTAATCTGGCTGGCAAGCATTTTAAATTCCATCACCTGCTGTTCATTCAGAAGCTCCGCTTTATTGATCTGGGCTTCATACATATCCGCATCCTTCTTTTTAATATTCTGAATCATGATTTCCAAATCGGAGAAGGCCTCCGATATTTCATCCTCTCCCTGGATAAAGCTTCGTATATCATAATCCTCATTGCTGGCCTGATGCATGGCCTTTCTTAAGATAAGAACACGGGATGTAAAATACTCCGTAAAATAGTGAATAATAATACCCGGTATCAGAATAGCCACCGCCAGGATCAGGACACAGATTGTCAAAATCCGTTTAATGCTTACATAGCCCTGATCATTCATGGTACATATATAGAGACGGGAATCTGACTGATACAGGTTCAGCGTGGAAACATCCACAAAATAGGTAACACCGTTTATCTTTTTTGTCCCTGTATATTGGTAGTAATTTTCATCATAATCAATGGATACCTTTTGTTTGATTCCATATTGGCTTCTGTCAGAATTAAAAAACACCTCTCCTTCATTTACTGATACCATGGCAGCATATTCCTGGCTGTTGATCCTTGTCCTTAAATAATTGTCACTGATCTTGATAACCAGTACCGCATTATATTCCGCATCGGTCAGCGGAATTCTGCGCACCAGGCTCAAATTCCAGTATTCGTTCCCATATTTATCGGTAGTAGTCATAGGTATCCAGAATACACTGGATTGGCTGATTGCTTTCTGATACCAATCTGACTTCTGTATATCCTCATCGGTTTTATAGAACTGTTTATAATCCGTAAAAGTGGGATTATCGGTATATATCTCTATCCCTTCGATTTCCGCATGATTCTGCGCATTATTGTCAACCACTGTCAGATTGCCGGCCTTTTGGATCAGGTTGGTCCTCTGCTCATAGTCCGTAGATAATATTTCCTTTATGTTTTCATCAAAAATAAGGTTCTCGGAGATATTATAGACCTGAGTGGTTATTTCAAACAGAACATTTTTAACACGGAGATTATCTGATTCCAGGAGATCCCTGTGATAGTTTGCAAGCAGAGTGTAGGTATTCATAAGGAGAAAAATACCGATAATCATGATAGGAAGAAATAAAGCAGCAAAATATATGGTATATAGCTGCTGTCTTATATTTGTCAGCTTTCTAAAATGAAACTTTAACTTTTTCATAATCGTTCCGCCCTGTATTTTTCATCCGTATATAAATAATTTAATATAAAAAAATCCGTACAAAAAGACGTTATTCTTTCTGTACGGATCTACGTTCCCTGGGGGAATCGAACCCTCAACTGCCCCTTAGGAGATGGACCCAGTGCATATATTCCCTATCAACAGGGATAAAGAAAATGCAGTTATATCAAGGCTTTTCTCCATGTTCTCTATAAACCTTGTACAAGCAAAATCAAGCAAAAACAAAGGATTTTAGCCCCCTATTGTTTGCACTC
>ERZ809152.414-NODE-414-length-23109-cov-3.866618_pt1 | contig 23109 bp, 20 predicted proteins | sample MGYA00520518_ERZ809152 | MGnify/ENA primary metagenome ERZ809152 (study PRJEB31570, sample SAMEA3212996) | Homo sapiens | biome: human-gut; feature: human gut; material: fecal | place: Sweden | collected 2011 ...
TGTGCGGCCGTCTGCTGGGCGGCCTGCTGGGCGGTAAGATTTCGAGCAAGGTGCAGCTTTCGTTCGTCGCCTCGCTGGCGCTGATCTTCGTGCTGGTGGGCATCTTCGCCCCGACGGACGTGATGGGTGCGATGCCCGTGTTCACCGGAACCGGGTTCGGAATGGTGGAAGTGCCTGTCGGCGTGATCTTCTTCACCCTTTGCGGCCTCTGCACCTCGGTGATGTGGGGCACGATCTTCAACCTCGCGGTCGAAGGCCTTGGCAAGTATACCTCGATGGGTTCGGGTATCTTCATGGTGATGGTTTGCGGCGGCGGTATCCTCCCGCTGATCCAGGGCGGCGTGGCCGACTTCGCAGGTTACCTCTCGAGCTACTGGGTGGTTGTCGCTGGTCTGGCCTACATGCTCTTCTACGCGCTGGTAGGTTCGAAGAACGTCAACAAGGATATTCCGGTCGAAGAGTAATCCGCAGAACCGGTTGCGAGTTACGGGAAACCCGGCGTTCCGAGAACGCCGGGTTTCTTGCGGCATGTTGTCAGCGGCGCTTCATGGCGGGATGCCCAATATTTCGGGGTTCCGCTCGTCGCCTTTCCCGGTTATGCCGGATCGTGCGGCGGAGAACCTGCGCCGGGAGGGGAGTTCGGGGCGGCGGGCCTGTAAGTGCGGACGGCAGGCTGGCGCGGGCCGCGGCCGGGGCGGAATTCCGGGCCGGAACTTCTGTTGCTGTCGAAACAGGTCGTCGAAGATGGCCGCCTGTACAGGCCGTTACTCGGGGCGGCGGGAGTTTTCGGGGGCGGGCACAAAAAAACAGGAAGGGGAACCTTCCTGTTTTTTCTTGCTGACGGCCCGGACTATTTCTTGTCCGCGCTGGTCATGCGCTTCTCCTTGATGCGGGCCTTCTTGCCGGTCAGGTCGCGCAGGTAGTAGATGCGTGCACGACGTACGACACCGATCTTGTTGACCTCGATCTTGTCGATGTGGGGCGAATAGAGGGGGAAGATACGCTCGACACCCACGCCGTTCGAAACCTTGCGGATCGTGAACATCTTGGTCTTGCCCGAACCCTTGATCTGGATAACTACGCCGCGGAAACTCTGTACGCGCTCCTTGTTACCCTCGATGATTTTGTAGGATACGGTGATCGTGTCACCGGCCTTGAACGACGGTACATCGGCATCCGTCTTTGCCCACATCTGCTCGTTGACGAGCTTGATGATTGCGTCTTTGTTCATTGTTGCAACAAATTTAATGTGTTTCGCACCCAACATTCCCGCTGCGCCCGCCGTACCATACGGATACCCTGATCCGTAATCCCGCGTTCCCGGCACGCCGGACGGGCTGTGCCGTCCTTGTGTCCCCGCAACTGCGTAGCGCCCAATGAAAGAGGTTGATATACGCCCCGTAAGGGACTGCAAATATACGAAGTTTTTTTCATTCGGTGCAAGTGCGGCATGAAAATATCTTCCGTGAGCGTGATTTATTGTTATCTTTGCAGGTAAAATACCGACTATGAAAGAAGAAAAACTGATACTCGTAACCAATGACGACGGGTACGATTCGAAGGGGCTGGTGGCGGCCGTCGAGGTCGCGCGGGCCTTCGGCCGCGTGGTGGTCGTGGCACCCGAGACGACGCAGAGCGGCATGAGCCAGGCCATCACCATGTACAATCCCCTCTACCTGCGCTGCGTGCGGAAGGAGGAAGGGCTGGAAGTGTATTCCTTTTCCGGTACGCCGGTCGACTGCGTGAAGATGGCCTTCGACTACCTGTTGCGCGACGAGCGCGTCGACCTGGTGATTTCGGGCATCAACCACGGTTCCAATTCGGCCGTGAACGTGCTCTACTCGGGGACGATGGGGGCGGCTATCGAAGGCAGTTTCTACGATTGCCCGTCGGTCGGGCTGTCGCTCGACGACCACGGCGCAGACGCCGATTTCGAGGCGGCGGTGGTCTACGGGAAGCGGATCGTGCGCAGCGTCCTGGAAAAGAAGGTCGAACTCCCGTTGTGCCTCAATGTGAACGTCCCCGTAGGCAAGCCCGGCGAACTGCACGGCATCCGCCTCTGCCGCCAGAACCGCGGGTTCTGGCGCGAGGAGTTTTACCGCCACGAAGACCCGCGGGGCCGTGCGTATTTCTGGCTCACGGGCGATTTCGTCAACGGCGAGCCCGGGGCGGAGGATACCGACGAGTGGGCGCTCGCGCACGGCTATGTTTCGATCGTGCCGGTGCAGGTCGACCTGACGGATTACCGCCAGCTCGCGGCCCTTGCCAATGTGTTGGAATAATACTATATTTGTAAAAAATCGGGACGCCTATGTTGATTAAGATCCTGCTTGTCATCGCCATCCTCATCCAGACGGTCGCGACGGCATATGCCCTCAAACTGGTGCGGGCTACCAAGTACAATTCGGTGTGGATTCTCTTCATCGTGGGGTTTTCGCTGCTCTCGGTCGAGCGGTTCGTGCAGCTGCTGATGGCCAGCGGGCAGTATGTCCCCCGGTGGTGGTTCGCCTATCTGGGGATCGTGATCTCGATCTGCCTGTCGATCGGCGTGATGTACGCCCACAAGCTCTTCAAGTACATCGGCAGGCTTAACCGCCAGCGGCAATTGCTCAACAAACGCATCCTCACGGCCGTGCTCCGCACCGAGGAGAAGGCGCGTTCGCGCTTCTCGAAGGAACTGCACGACGGGCTGGGGCCGCTGCTCTCGTCGGCGAGGATGTCGCTTTCGGCACTGGCACGCGATGAACGCAGCCCCGAGCAGAAGGAGATCATCGACAATACGACCTATGTGATCGACGAGGCGATCCGTTCGCTGCGCGAGATTTCGAACAACCTTTCGCCCCACGTGCTCAATGACTTCGGGCTGGCGCGGGGCGTGCAGAACTTCATCGACAAGAGCGCCGCGATGCACGACGTGAAAATCCGCTTCACGACCAACCTCCGTTCGGAGCGGTTCGATACGGACGTCGAGGTGATCCTCTACCGGGTGATCTGCGAGCTGATCAACAACTCGCTCAAGCACGCCGCATGTTCGTCGATCAACCTTTCGCTGTCGCAGAACGGGACGGAACTGGCGCTGGACTATACGGACGACGGGCGGGGGTTCAACCCACAGGCCATGATGGACTGCGGCATGGGGCTTTCGAACATCTCGTCGCGCATCAATTCGCTGGGCGGCGTGTTCGACATTGCCAGTGCCAAAGGCCGGGGGATGCGCGCCGCGATCCGTGTCAATACGCAGGAGGAGCAGGCATCGCAGAGGCTTCGCCGCCGCAAACGCAACTGATATGGAACGCACGATAGTACTTGTAGACGACCATTCGCTTTTCCGCAACGGGCTCAGGGGGCTGCTGGAGCATTGCGCCGGGTGCCGCGTGGTGGGCGAGGCGGCCAGCGGCGAGGAGTTCCTCGCCATGCTGCCGGAGTTGGAGGCCGACATCGTTTTCATGGATTTCGCCATGCCCGGTATCGACGGCGCGCAGGCCACCGAGCGGGCGCTGGCGCGGCGTCCCGAACTGAGGATCATCACCCTTTCGATGTTCGGCGAGGAGAGCTACTATACGCGCATGGTGCAGGCCGGGGCTCGGGGTTTCCTGCTCAAGGACTCGGACATCGGCGACGTGGTCGAGGCCATCGACACGGTGATGGCCGGGGGCAGCTATTTCAGCCCGCAGCTCCTGTCGTCGCTCGCGGGGCGTCTGCGTACGCGCGAGGATGCCCCCGACGAGGAGCTTTCGGCCCGCGAGCGCGAAATCCTGGTGGCCGTATGCCGCGGCCTGTCGAACCAGGAGATCGCCGACGAACTGTTCATCTCGAAACGTACGGTCGACAAGCACCGCGCCAACATCCTCGAAAAGACCGGCTGTAAAAACACCGCCAGCCTGGTCGTCTATGCCATCCGCAAGGGGATCGTGGAGATCTGACACCTAACCTAAACCCCATACCGATGAAAAAAATCCTTTGCCTTGTCGTGTGCGCCGTGTTTGCCGCGGCGCTGCCCGCCCGTGCGCAGTCGGACGAATACCGCGATGCGGTCGCCGAGATGATGGAGCTGACCGGGGCGCTCCGGAATGCCGATGTGGTCATGACCCAGATGGTCGGGTACCTCAAAACCTCCGCCCCGTCGGTTTCGGAAGCCGTTTGGGAGAAGATAATCTCGAAATTCAATGAGAAGATGCGCGCCCGCATGGTCGATATCTATGTGCCGATCTATTCCAAATATCTGACGCTCGCCGATCTGCGTGAGCTGAATGCCCTTTACGCCAAGCCGGTCATGCGGAAGGCGGTCGGTGCGACCCCTGCGATCATGCAGGAGGGCATGTCCGCCGGTGCGGCGCTGGGACAGGAGATCATGACCGAATTGCAGCGGGAACTGCAGGCCGGAGGATACGAATAGCCGCCTGCCGCGTCGGAAATTTACAGCAGCGGCGAAAAGACGCGCATAAGCGATTCCGCGACGCGGCGGGTGCGCGGGCGGGTGAACCATTCGCCCGGGGTGACGGTGTGGCAGTGGGTCAGGTCGTCTTCGAATATGGCGGCCATGCGGCTTGCGAATTCGCGGTCGTAGACGAAGGCGTTGATCTCGAAATTGTGCTCGAAGCTGCGGAAATCCATGTTCGCGGAGCCGATCACCGAGAGCATGTCGTCGATGATCAGCAGTTTGGAGTGCAGGAACCCCGGGGTGTAGAACGAAATTTTCACCCCCGCCTTCATCATGTCGTCCAGGTAGGAGTGGGTCGCAAGGTCGACGACTTTCGAGTCGGAACGGGCCGGGAGCATCAGGTGTACGTCGATGCCTGCGAGCGCAGCCTCGTGCAGTGCCGTGTTGAGTACGTCCGAAGGCAGGTAGTAGGGGGTCTGGATCCAGATCCGCTGCCGGGCGCGGGCGATGGCGTAACTGTCGGCCTGCAGCAGGGCGCGCCACTTGCCGAACGGGCCGCTGGGGGCGATTTGCAGGATGTCGTCGGTGAAGTGTCCGGCGGGCGGGTAGTAGTCCGGCCCCGAAATATGCGTTTTCGTAGTCGCCGACCAGTCGCTCAGGAACGAGGCCTGGAGTCCGGCGGCGCCGCTTCCTTCGATCCGGAAGTGGGTGTCGCGCCATGTGCCCCATTGCGTGCCGCGGACGTAGCGGTCGGCGATGTTCATGCCGCCGATGAATCCGATGCGGCCGTCTATCACGACGATCTTGCGGTGGTTGCGGTAATTGACCTTGCTGGTGAAGAGCAGGAATTTGACGTGCAGGAAGGCGTATACTTCGATCCCGGCGTCGCGCATCCCTTTGAAAAAGGAGTTCTTGGCACCCCGGCTGCCTACGTCGTCGTAGAGGATGCGTACCCGGACGCCTTCGCGCGCCTTTGCGACCAGGGCGTCCCGCAGGCGGCAACCCGTCTGGTCGTCGTTGAGGATGTAATACTGGATATGGATGTGGTGCCGTGCGCGGGCGATCTCCTCCATCAGCGCTTCCATCTTCGACCGTCCGTCGGTATAGACGGCGATGCGGCTGCCGTAGAGCGGTACGGAGTGCAGCGTATTGAGCAGCAGTGAGGCGAGCGGCCGGTAGCGGGGCGGGATGCCGGGGCCTTCGGGGTGTTCGGGCTCTTCGAGCTGCATGGTGATGCGCTTGCGCGTGCGGCGCGAAATGATGCGCTGCTTGGAGAGGTTCTGCCCGAAGAAGAAATAGAAGACCAGCCCGACCACGGGGGCCAGTACCAGCACGACGATCCACGGCAGGGTCTTCAGCGGATTCCGGTTTTCGGTGATGATGACCAGAATGATGCCGAGGATCGTGACCGAGTATACGACCAGGAAGAAGTATGTCAGTATTTGTTGCATGCGGGTTTCTTCTTCGGTGCGTGCCGCTGCCGGGCGGGCTCTATTGCCGCTGCTCTTCCTGCGGGGCTTCCGCGGCGGGGAATTTTACCAGGTAGAGCAGGTGCTCCACGCCGCGCATGTAGTTGCGTTTGGGGTTTTTGGGCGAGTAGATGTAGCAGTCGAGCGTGAAGACGCGGTTGGTCGCCGTGTCGACGGTCGTGTAGCTTACGAACGGGCCGCCCATGAAATCGCCGTGCACGTCCCAGAAGCCGCGCATCTCGCACCAGAGGCGCCCCTCCATGCGGAACATGCGGAAATCGGGCGCGAAGGCGTCGGAGGTGGTCATGTATGAACCGTCCGACGGGCCGGGAATGCGGGCGGCGAACTTGTTGCGGGCGGCGAGCAGCGCCCCGGGCGAAAGCGACTCCTTGCCCTCGTAGGGGTAAGAGTAGATGAAGAAGCCCTGGCTGGCCGTGGGGTATTCGTAGCGCGCCCACAGGAAATCGGGTTCGTTCGCGGCAAGCGCATAGCCTTTCGGCACGTTCATCTCGACCCCGAAGTTTTTCAGAATGGCGTCGTGTATGCCCTTTTCGTTGAATTTCTCCGCGTATTTGATGGCGCGGTCGCGTTCGGCGTTTTCGAGGGCGAGGACGATATTCCCGCGGTTGGCCGAGAGGAACGCCGTGATCGACTTGTCGCTGGGCCCCATGAGCGTCATCACGATCTGGGGCTCGGACGTCACGTCGTACTGGACGGCGACGCTGGACTCGGTGAGCGTGGGGTCTTTGAGTACCTTGAGGATGTTGCGGTGGTCGGCGACCATGCCCGTGAACCCGCGTTCGGTGACGCGCAGCACGTCGAACAACGGCTCGGTTTGGTTGAGGTAGGGGATCGGTGCCGTGAATATCGCGCGCAGCGTATCGCCCACCTCGCCCGTCCACTCCTGCTGCGGGCAGACGACGATCAGTTCGTAGGGGGCGCCTTGTGCGGTTTTGAGCCGCGAATCGGTCAGTGTCCTGAATGCCTTGCAACCTGCCATCGTTGCGACGACGGCCGCGGCCAGCGCGATACGGAAGATAGTTTTCATAGCCGGTCTGGAATTGAATCTACTACAAATATAGTTATATTTTTCGGAATAGTGCGGAATTTCACTATTTTTGCCTGGAATAAGCAGCCATGCGTTTAAAGCCACCGAAAATAATCCGGCGCCTGATGCCGGATCTGATCTGGGAGATCGACGACCGGGACGGCGTGTTCCTCACCTTCGACGACGGCCCCACGCCCGGCGTCACGGAGTGGATACTTTCCACGCTGGACAAGTACGATGCCAAAGCCACGTTCTTCGTGCTGGGCAAGAATGTCGAAATGTACCCCGACCTTTACCAGCGCATCCTCGATGCCGGGCACAGGGTCGGCAACCACACCTACTCGCACCAGAAGGGATGGGGGATGAGCCTCGAACGCTATACGGAGGATGTGGATTTTGCCAACGATCTGGTTCACAGCGAACTGTTCCGGCCTCCGTATGCGCGGATCACCCCGGCGCAGGCGCGTTTTCTGGGGCAGCGCTACAAGCTGGTGATGTGGGACATCATCTCGCGCGACTACAACCGTAAGCTCTCGCCCCGCACCTGCCTGCGGAACGTGACCAAATACCTTGCCCCGGGGGCCATCGTGGTGTTCCACGACAGCGAAAAGGCGTTCCGCAACATGCGTTACGCCCTGCCCCGCACGCTGGAGAAGATCCGGCAGATGGGGCTCAAATGCAAAGCCATCGAATTCTGACATGAGGTTCGTAGTCGCCATAACCGCCGCCAGCGGCGCCATCTATGCCCGCCTGACGATAGAACGGCTGCTCGCCTCGCCGTGCGTGTCGGAGATCGCGCTCGTGTGCAGCCGCCCCGCCCGCGAGGTGATGGCGCACGAGGGGGTGTCGCTGCCCGTAGACGGACGCATCCGTGAGTATGCGAACGACGACATGTTCGCCCCTCCGGCGAGCGGCTCGGCGCGTTACGACGGCATGGCGGTCGTGCCGTCGACGGTAGGTACCGTGGGGCGTGTGGCCGCCGGCACGGCGCAGAGCCTGATCGAGCGGGCCGCCGACGTGATGCTCAAGGAGCGGCGCCGGCTGGTGTTCGTCGTACGCGAAACGCCCCTGTCGCTCATACACCTGCGCAACATGGCGGCGCTGACCGAGGCCGGGGCGGTGATCCTGCCCGCATCGCCGTCGTTCTATGCCGCGCCGCAGGGCGTCGAGGAGCTGTGCGGTACGGTCGCCGACCGCGCCGCAGCATTGCTCGGGGTCGATATATCGCGCTATGAATGGGGGAAATAGGAAATTCCGGATTTTTTTCATAACTTTGCGCCCACGAAAAAATCAATTCAAAACAATACCTTATGGCAACTACAGCTGACATCAAGATCGGTATGTGCATCGAAATGGATGGCAAGACCTTTCAAATCGTGGATTTCCAGCATGTGAAGCCGGGCAAAGGCCCAGCTTTCGTACGAACCAAACTCAAGAACCTCGAATCGGGCCGCGTGCTGGACAATACGTTCTCGGCAGGTGCGAAGATCGAACCCGTACGCGTGGAACGCCGTCCCTACCAGTTCACCTATGAGGATGACCTGGGGGCGCATTTCATGCACACCGAGACTTTCGAAGAGATCAACATCGACAAGAACCTGATCACCAACTACGACCTGATGGCCGACGGCCAGATCGTGGAGGTGATGTTCCACACCGAGAAGGAGACCGTGCTTTCGGCCGAGCTTCCCCCGATCGTGGACATGGAGGTGACCTATACCGAGCCGGGCATCAAGGGCGACACCGCTTCGACCAACTCGCTCAAACCCGCTACGGTCAACACCGGTGCGACGGTGCGCGTTCCGCTGTTCATCAACACGGGCGACAAGATTCGCGTCGACACCCGCACCCGCGAGTATTACGAGCGCATCAAGTAAGCCGGCAGCGTTCCGGAGGGCTGTTTAACAAGTCCCGAAAATCGAAAATCACCCCTGTCAGAATAAGCTCTGGCAGGGGTGAAATCGTTGAAATCAGACTTGTCAGACAGCCCCTTTTGTCCGGGGCGGATCGGACGGTGCGCCCGTTATTCGAATTCGGACATCACGCGCTCCATCTTCCGGCGGATTTGGGCGGTGCAGAGGTTGCCGATGCTGCCTTCGTGGGTGTGGTGCACCTCGCGCGTCGGATGGTACTCACCGCGCTGTACGGCCATGCCCACCTGCTTGTAGGCTTCGCGGAACGGGACGCCTGCGAGTACGAGGCGGTTGACGTCCTCGACCGTGAAAAGGTAGTCGTATTTCCGCTCGTCGAGGATGTCGGTGTTGACCTTCAGGTGCGCGAGCATGAAGTCGCACATCGAGAGGGTGCGTTTGATTTCGGTTGTCGCCGGGAACAGGATGTCCTTGAGCAGCTGCATGTCGCGGTGGTAGCCGACGGGAAGGTTCGCCGTGAGCAGGGCGATCTCGTTCGGTACGGATTGCAGGCGGTTACAGCGTCCGCGCATGATCTCGAAGACGTCGGGGTTCTTCTTGTGGGGCATGATGCTCGACCCCGTGGTGAGGTTGTCGGGCAGCGATACGAAGCCGAAGTTCTGGCTCATGAACAGGCAGATGTCCATCGCCAGGCGGCCGATGGTCGCAGCGACGGCCGCGATGGCGTTGGCGGCGGTGCGTTCGCTTTTGCCGCGGCTCATCTGTGCCGCCACGACGTTGTAGTGTAGCGCTTCGAAACCCAGCAGGCGCGTGGTCATCTCACGGTCGAGCGGGAACGACGAGCCGTACCCGGCGGCCGAGCCGAGGGGGTTCTGGTTGGCGATGTGCCATGCCGCGGCGATGAGCCGCATGTCGTCCACCAGCGTTTCGGCATAGGCGCCGAACCACAGGCCGAACGACGAAGGCATGGCGATCTGAAGGTGGGTGTATCCCGGCATCAGTATCTCCTTGTACTGTTCGCTGAGCGTTTGCAGGCGGTCGAAGACCGTTTTTACGGCTTCGGCGGTCTGGCGCAGTTCGTCGCGCAGGAACAGTTTGAGGTCGACCAGCACCTGGTCGTTGCGCGAGCGGCCCGAGTGGATTTTCTTGCCGGCATCGCCCAGGCGGCGGGTGAGCATCAGCTCCACCTGCGAGTGGACATCCTCGGTGCCGGGTTCGATTTCGAAGCGCCCGGCCTCGATCTCGGCGGCGATCTCTTTCAGTCCCGCCGTCAGCTTTTCCAGTTCGCCGGCCGTCAGCAGCCCGATCGTTTCGAGCATGGCGATATGCGCCAGCGAGCCCTGGACGTCGTAGCGCGCAAGCCGCATGTCCAGTTCGCGGTCGTTGCCGACGGTATATTCCTCGATCATCTTGTCGGGCTCGAAGCCCTTGTCCCAAAGTTTCGTTGCCATATTGTGTATATTCGTTTCTCTCTTTGTTCCGGCTCCCTATTGCCGTCGGCCGTCGGCTTGCGGCGGTGCGCCGCGTTTGCCGGGCTGCCATCTGCCTCGGAGGGGGTTCTTTCGCAGCGGGGTTGCAGCCTCCTGCCGCGGGCATCAGAGGATTTCAGCCAGTTGTTTTATGAATTTTTCGTAAATTCCGATGCCCTCTTCGATCTCCGAAAGCAACACGAATTCGTCGGCCGTATGCGAGCGCGAGGATTGCCCCGGCCCCATCTTGAGCGACGGGAAAGGCATCAGCGCCATGTCCGACGTGGTGGGCGATACGTAGCTTTCGCGCCCCGTGGCGGCGGTCGCCCGTGCGAGCGGATGGGCGGCGTTGAGCGCCGAGGCACGGATGCGTGTCGAGCGGGGCGTCACCTCGCTGCGCAGTGCCCGACGCAGGATTTCGACCGTTTCCTCGTTGGTGTAGGCATCCGTGGTGCGGACGTCGGCCACGAAACGGCAGGTGTCGGGAACGACGTTATGCTGCGTGCCGGCCGCGATCTGCGTCACGGCGATGCCGATGGGGCCCAGCAGGTCGGAGCGGCGGTCGAAGCGGAAGTCGCGCAGGCGGGCGATGTCGTCGAGTGCGATATAGAGCGCGTTGACGCCCTCGTTGCGGGCCGCATGGCCGCTTTTGCCGCGGGCTTCGCAGTCGAGGACGACCAGCCCCCGTTCGCCGACGGCGGCCTGCATCCCCGTGGGCTCGCCCACGATTGCCATGTCGATCCGTCCCAGCTGCGGCAGCAGGGTGCGCATACCGTGCTCGCCCATGCACTCCTCTTCGGCCGAAAGCGCCAGCAGGAGGTTGAACGGCAGGGGGCGTGTGCGCTGCGTCAGGAAAGTCTGCGTGAGGCTCACCGCCGAAGCCCCGGCGTCGTTGCTCCCCAGGCCGTAGAGGCGGTCGCCTTCGACGGTCGGGGCATACGGGTCGCGGGTGTAGCTGGCTGCGGGGCGTACCGTGTCGTGGTGGGAGTTCAGGAGCAGCGTCGGGCGCGCCGGGTCGAAGCCTGCGGAGCGGGCGAAAACGTTGTTGTGCAGTCTTTCTGGTGCCGCGCCGTGTTCCGCCAGGTAGGCGAAGATGAGGTCGGCCGTGCGGCTTTCGTCGCGCGACGGGGAGGGCGTTGCGATCAGCGTCCTGAGCAGGTCGATGGCTTCCTTGGTTTTTGCATCCATGTCGTTTGTGAGCTGGCTGTCCGTTCCCCTGTGGCCGTGCGGCCACAGGGATCGGGCGTATTACCTGATTACCGTTCCGGTGTCGTTCAGCAGGTTCTCCGAGTGTTTGATCGTGACGCTCCGCACGCCGTTGGCAACGGCTTTCAGCGCGTTCTCGACCTTGGGGATCATCCCTTTGCTGACGATGCCGCCGGCTTTGAGCGCGGCGTACGATTCGGCCGTGATTTCGCGGATGAGCGTCGTCTCGTCCTCCGGGTCGCGCAGCACGCCGCTTTTTTCGAAGCAGAAAACCAGCTCCGTGGGGGCGATCCGGGCGGCACCGAGTGCCACGGACGAAGCCACGCTGTCGGCGTTGCAGTTGAGCAGCGTGCCCTGCCCGTCGTGCATGATGGCGCAGAATACGGGCGTGACGCCTGCCCCGAGAAGTTCCCCGAGCAGCGTGTGGTTGACACTTTCGATGTCGCCCACGAAGCCGTAGTCGATCGGTTCGGGTGCGCGGCGGCGTGCCATGACGGCGTTGCCGTCGGCGCCCGACAGCCCGAGTGCATTGCATCCGGCGGCCTGGAGCCCGGCCACGAGCTGTTTGTTGACCAGCCCGGCGTAGACCATCGTCACGATGTCGAGCGTGCCCTTGTCGGTGATGCGGCGCCCGTCGACCATCTGCACCTGCAGTTCGAGTTTCTGGGCGAGGCGCGTGGCGAGCTTGCCGCCTCCGTGGACGAGGATCTTCGCCCCGGGCAGCGAGGCGAAGTCCGCGAGGAAGCCTCGCAGGGCCGCGGGGTCGTCGATGACGTTGCCCCCGATCTTTACTACCGTGATTTTTTCCATCACTTCGACCCCTCCAGCAACCTTTTGAGTACTACCTGTGCCGAGATCTCGCGGTTGGCGGCCTCGGGGATCACCAGCGAGCGCGGCGATTCGATCACTTCGTCCGTGACGATCATGTTGCGCCGCACGGGCAGGCAGTGCATGAAATAGGCGTCGTGGGTGAGCGCCATCTTTTCGGCGTCCACCGTCCAGCTCCGGTCGCGGCTGAGCACCTTTCCGTAATCGGGGTCGGCGTAGGCCGCCCAGTTCTTGGCATAGACGAAATCCGCCCCTTCGAGCGCCTTGCGCTGGTCGTATTCGACACGGGCGTTGCCGACGAACTGCGGGGCGAGCTCGTAGCCTTCGGGATGGGTGATGACGAAGTCGTAGCCGGCGGCGTTCATCCACTCGGCGAACGAGTTGGGCACGGCCTGAGGCAGGGCGTTGGGGTGCGGTGCCCAGGTCATCACGACCTTCGGGCGCTCCGTGGTCTTGTACTCCTCGATGGTGATCAGGTCGGCGAAGCTTTGCAGCGGGTGCCGCGTGGCGGCCTCCATCGAGAATACGGGGCGGCCCGAGTAGCGGATGAACTGTTCCAGTACGCGTTCCTCGTAGTCTTCGGCCTTGTCGTGGAAGCGGGCGAACGACCGTACGCCGATCACGTCGCAGTACGATCCCATGACGGGGATGGCTTCGAGCAGGTGTTCGGCCTTGTCGCCGTCCATCACCACGCCGCGCTCGGTTTCGAGCCTCCAGGCACCTTGGTTGACGTCCAATACCATGACGTTCATGCCGAGGTTCATCGCTGCCTTCTGCGTCGAGAGCCGCGTGCGGAGGCTCGAATTGAAGAACAGCATCAGCAGGGTTTTGTTGCGGCCGAGCCCCGTGAACTGGAACCGGTCGCGTTTGATCTCCATGGCTTCGGCGACGGCTGTCGTCAGGTCGCCGATGTCTGCTACACAGGTGAATTTTTTCATCGTACGAGTTCTTTGAATGCGTTGAGGAAGCGGTCGGCCAGTTCGCGTGTCAGGCAGAGCGCGGGCAGCAGCCGCACGGTCGAGGCGCCGGCGCCGCCCGTGAAGATGTGTTTTTCGAAGAGCAGCCGTTTGCGGAACTCCGACCCGGAGCCGTCGAGTTCGATGCCGATCATCAGTCCGCGGCCGCGGACTTCTTTCAGCCCGCCGATCTTATGCAGTTCGCCGAGCAGGTATTCGCCGACCGTGGCGGCGTTCTCGACGAGCCCGTCGCGCTCCATCACGTCGAGCACGGCGATGGCCGCTGCGCAGGCGAGGTGGTTGCCGCCGAAGGTGGTGCCCAGCAGCCCGGGGCGCGCCTCGAAATGGGGCGCGATCAGCACGCCGCCGATCGGGAAGCCGTTGCCCATGCCTTTGGCCGTGGTGATCAGGTCGGGGCGGATGCCGGCTGCCTGGTGGGCGAAGAAGCGACCCGTGCGTCCGTAGCCCGACTGTATCTCGTCGAGGATAAGCTGCGTGCCGGTTTCGCTCGCCGCCGTGCGCAGTCCGCGCAGGAAGTCGTCCGCGGGGCAGTGGATGCCGGCCACGCCCTGAATGCCTTCGATGATGACGGCTGCGAACTCGCCTGTGGCGAGTTTCGCGCGCGCGGCAGCGAGGTCGTTCAGCGGCACGAATTCCACGTTGGCCGTGCGGTTGAAGGGGGCCGAAATCGCGGGGTTGTCCGTCGCGGCGACGGCGCCCGAGGTGCGGCCGTGGAACGCCTTGGAAAAGGCCAGCACCTTCGTGCGGCCGGTGTGGAACGAAGCCAGTTTCAGGGCGTTCTCGTTCGCCTCCGCTCCCGAGTTGCAGAGGAAGAGGCTGTAATCGTCGTAGCCCGATGCGCGGCCCAGTTTTTCGGCCAGGGTGGTCTGGAGCGAGTTCTCGACCGAGTTGGAATAGAATCCCAGCCGTGCGGCCTGCTCCGAGAGGGCCCGTACGTAGTCGGGCTGCGCATGGCCGATCGAGATGACGGCATGGCCGCCGTAGAGGTCGAGGTATTCGGTGCCTGCCGCGTCGTAGACGAAGCAGCCCTTGCCCCGGACGGGCTCTACGGGATAGAGCGAATATACGTTGAAAAGTTCCATTTTTACAATTTTTGCATTATTGCACCTTTTGGTGGCAAAAGGGTGCCCAAAACCATCCGCGTGTCGTTCCCTGTGGGGCGGTAGGAAGGCTGTGCTAAAACGGGCGTCTTCGCGGGGTGTGCGGGCAACCCGTCCTCCGTTTCTTGACGCTTGGCTTTTATCCCGCCGGTTTCCCTCCCCGAACGGCAATGCGGAGATGTCGCGCCGCATTTTGCCGCCCCGAAAGCGGCTGTTATAGGCGGCGTTTTAAAATGCCGATGCTTTCAGCCGCAGTCCCGTGGTTTCGTCCAGCCCGAACATCAGGTTCATGTTCTGCACGGCCTGTCCCGAGGCGCCTTTGAGCAGGTTGTCGATCACCGAGACGATGTGCAGCTTGTCGCCGTATTTCGATACGCCCACGAGCGCCTTGTTGGTGTTGACGACCTGTTTTAGGTCGATGCTGCGCGTCGTGGCGTGCGTGAAGGCTGCCGCGGCGTAATAGTCGGCGTAGAGCTTGCGTGCAGCCTCTTCGTCGAGCGGGCAGGCGGTGTAGACGCTTGCCAGGATGCCCCGCGTGAAATCGCCGCGCATGGGTACGAAGTTCACCGCCTTGTCGAACGAGGGCTCCAGCCGACGCAGGTTGCGCCCGATTTCCACGAGGTGCTGGTGCGTGAAGGCTTTGTAGACCGAGATGTTGTCCGAACGCCAGCTGAAATGGGTCGTGGCCGAGGGCTTCACCCCCGCGCCCGTCGAGCCGGTCACGGCCGTCACATGCACCTCGTCCGTCAATAGTCCCGCCGCTGCGAGCGGGAGCAGTGCCAGCTGGATCGCCGTGGCGAAGCAGCCCGGGTTGGCGACGCGCTGTGCCGTGCGGATACGGTCGCGGTTCAGCTCGGGGAGCCCGTAGACGAACCCGCCGCTCTCGTCGCGGAAATCCTGCGCCAGGTCGATGATCTTCACGCCTGCGGGCACCGTGTTCGCCTCCATCCATTTGCGGCTCTCGCCGTGTGCCGAACAGAGGAACAGCACGTCGATGGCCTGGAGGTCGTATGCGTCGCTCAGACGCATTTCGATGTCGCCCTCCAGTCCCCCGTGTACGTCGGCGAGGCGGTTTCCCGCGTTGCTCGTGCTGTGGACGAAGACGATCCGGGCCTGCGGGTGGGCGAGCAGCAGGCGGATCAGTTCGCCGGCGGTGTACCCGGCGCCTCCGATGATGCCGGCCCGGATCATTTCTTGTTGCGTTTCTGGACGTTGTGGTAAATCTTGATCTGGTTGCCGAGGATCTTCGTGAAGCCCTTCACGTCGTCGGCCGTCCAGGCCTTGTTGACCTCGCCGTATTCGCCGAAGTCGGTCTTCATCAGGTCGAAGGTCGAATCGACGCCCACGAGCGTGTAGCTGTACGGACGCAGGATCAGCTCGACCGTACCCGTGACGTTGCGCTGCGAGGAGGCGAGCATCGCTTCGATGTCGCGCATCACCGGTTCGAGGTATTGCGCCTCGTGCAGGAACATGCCGTACCAGTTGGCGACCTGCTCTTTCCAGTAGATCTGCCATTTGGTCTGGGTGTGTTTCTCAAGCATCCTGTGTGCGGCGATGATGAGCATCGGGGCGGCGGCCTCGAAGCCTACGCGGCCCTTGATGCCGATGATCGTGTCGCCGATGTGCATGTCGCGGCCGATGCCGAATTTCGAACCGATGGCCTCGACGGCGCGGATGGCCTCGACCTTGTCGGCGTAGGGCTTGCCGTTCACGGCGGCGATCTCACCCTCGTGGAAGGTGATCTTCAGACGCTCCTCGGCGTGGGCCGTAACCTGGCTCGGGTAGGCCTCCTCGGGCAGCGTCTGCTCCGAGCGGAGCGTCTCCTTGCCGCCGATCGACGTGCCCCAGAGCCCCTTGTTGATCGAGTATTCCATCTTCTTGAAGTCGGCCTCGAAGCCGTGCTCGCGGAGGTAGTTGATCTCGTATTCGCGCGTCAGGGTCATGTCGCGCGTCGGGGTGATGATCTCGATCTCGGGTGCCAGTACCTGGAACGTCAGGTCGAAGCGCACCTGGTCGTTGCCGGCTCCGGTCGAGCCGTGGGCCACGCAGTCGGCGCCGACCGACTTGGCGTATTCGATGATGGCGATGGCCTGGAAAATACGCTCCGAGCTGACCGAAATGGGGTAGGTGCCGTTGCGCAGGATGTCGCCGTAGATCATGTATTTGATGCTCTTTTCGTAGTATTCCTGCTCGATGTCGAGCGTGGCGTGCTTCACGGCGCCCAGCGCCAGGGCGCGTTTTTCGATGTTCGCAAGCTCCTCCTTCGAGAAGCCGCCCGTGTTGGCGATGGCCGTATAGACATCGTACCCTTTATCCTCGGAGAGGTATTTCACGCAGAACGAGGTGTCGAGACCTCCGCTGAATGCCAGAACTACTTTTTGCTTTCCCATTTTCTTATATCGTTTTGTTTATTTCAGGTGGAACAATTTTTTGAACTTGTTTTTGAAGAACATGATGTAGGGCGCCATGCGCGACTGTACCTGCGGGGGTTCCTTGGCAGGGTCGTAGAGCATACCCGTGCAGAGGCACATGCGCCGGTTGTTGCGTTGCAGGATGTCGTAGTTGCAGCAGCCCTGGCAACCCCGCCAGAACTCCTCGTCCTCGGTGAGCTCGGAAAAGGTCACCGGCGTGTAGCCCATGCGCGAATTGAGTTTCATCACGGGCAGCGACGTCGTAATACTGAATAACTTGGCGTACGGGAATCGTCGTCGGGCCAGCTCGAATGTTCGTCGCTTGATCTGCTCCGCGAGTCCCATATGGCGGTACTCCGGGTCGACGATAAGCCCCGAGGTCGCGACGAAATCGCCGTGTCCCCAACACTCGATGTAGCTGAAACCGATAAGTTTCTCACCGTCCAGCGCCACGACGGCCTTGCCACCGGTCATTTTTGCGGCGATGTATTCGGGCGAACGCTTGGCGATGCCCGTGCCACGCTGCAACGCCGACTCGTAGATCAGATCGCAGATACGCTGGGCGTAGTGCGCGTGTGACGAGTCGGCAAATACGACGCTGATAGAGTTGTTATTCATTTACTTTTATGTGGGTAAAATTGTGGTGTGAATCAGTTGTTGATACGGAAGGCACGCTGCACGCCCTTGATCCGCATGATGGAGTGAATGAGCGTGTCCACGACGCCCGCGCCGGGCACCTCGACGCTCACCGTGCCCCCGATGCACCCGTTGGCGAGCGATGAGAAGTTGATCGAGCGGATGTTGAGTTTCAGGCCACGATGCGGATCGAGACGCGGAAGGCGCCCTCGGCCGTCGAACGCCAGCGCGCTTCGATAACCCGGTAGGGGTAGTTCTCGCGCATGCGCTTGGCATTGGGGCAGTCGTTGCGGTGGATCGTGATGCCCGAGTTGATCGTCACGAACCCGAATACGTCGTCACCCTTGATCGGGTTACAGCATTTGGCCAGTTTGTACTGGATCTTCGAGATGTCGTCGTCGATCACCAGCGCGTCCTGCGGCGCGGTGCTCTCCCTGACGTTGTGCACCTTGTTGCGCTCGGCTTCGGCCGCGGCGGCACGGCGCTGTTCGTCGGCTTCGCCCGAGATATGGCGGGCGAGGATCTCCTTGATCGTGCCCAGGTCGACTTTCTGCGTGGCGATCAGTGCGTAGACTTCCGTGCCGGTGCGGACTTTGAAGTATTTGACCAGGTAGGCCACCGCCTCGTCGATGGTCAGCGTGAATTTCCAGTTCTTGAGCTTGCGTTCGAGCTCTTCGCGCCCCATGCGCGTATGTTTGGCCTGTTCTTCGCGCAGGTAGGACTTGATCTTGTTGCGGGCCTTCGACGTGACCACGAAGTTGAGCCAGTCGGATTTGGGCGTCTGGTTCTTCTGGGTCAGGATTTCGACGATGTCGCCGTTGTGGAGCTGTTCGCGGATCGAGACCGTCCGGTTGTTGACCTTGCCCCCCACGCACGTGGAACCCAGCGAGGTGTGGATGTCGAACGCGAAGTCCAGGAGCGAAGCCCCTTCGGGCAGTTTCCGCAGGTCGCCGTTGGGCGTGAAGACGAAGATCTCGCCCGAGGCCGGCTTGGCGTCGAAGCGCTGCGCCAGCGAATGCGTGGTGTCCTCTAACAGTTCGCGCAGGCGTCCCAGCCACATTTCGCTGGTCTGGGCTCCCTGGTTGACCCCCTTGTAGCGCCAGTGCGCCGCGATGCCGCGTTCGGCTACGGCGTCCATGCGTTCGGTGCGGATCTGTACCTCGACCCACCGGCCGCCGGCCGACACGGTGGTGTGCAGCGATTCGTACCCGTTGGATTTCGGGATCGAGATCCAGTCGCGCATGCGGTTGGGGTTGGGCGTGTAGAAATCCGTGACGATGGAATAGGCCGTCCAGCACTGCTGTTTCTCCTGCTCCTTGTCGCAGTCGATGATGATGCGGATGGCGAAGATGTCGTAGACCCCTTCGAACGGGACGTTCTGCTTGTGCATCTTCGTCCAGATCGAGAAAATCGACTTGGTGCGGCTCTTGATGTGGTATTTGATGCCCAGCTTGCCGAGCCTCTCCTCGATGGGCACCAGGAACCGCGCGATGAAGGCCCTGCGCTCCTCGGCGCTCTCTTCGAGCTTGGTGACGATATGTTCGTAGTCCTTGGGTTCGAGGTATTTCAGTGCGATGTCCTCCAGTTCGCTCTTGAGGCTGTAAAGGCCCAGTTTATGAGCGATCTGGGCGTAGAGGTTCATCGACTCCCAGCTCTTCTTGCGCCATTTTTCACGCGGGAACATTTCGAGCGAGCGCATCACTTCGAGCCGGTCGGCCAGCTTGATGAGAATCACGCGCGGGTCTTCCGAATAGGAAACCAGCAGGTCGCGGAAATTGTCGGCCTGTTCCTTGGCGACCTTGAGCCGCAGTTCCGAGATGTTCGCGAGGCCCATCGTGATGCCCACGACCTGTTCGCCGAAGCGGTCGCGGATGTCGGCGGTCAGGGCGAGGAACTCTTCGGCGGGGAGCCGCTTGTGGGCCAGGCGCACCACGTCGTGCAGGATGGCCGAGACCGTGGAGTTGCGGCCGAGGCCCACTTCCGAGATCACGACCATAGCCACGGCTACGGCATGGTCGAGCAGCGGCGTGCCGTCATAGCGGCACAGGCCCGTGAGCTTCCCGTCGGCGTAGACGAGCGCCTCGTCGACGAGGGCCCGGGTCTGCTCCGAGAAGTTCGCGCGCACGAGCGTGCGGAGATTTTCATACCGTGAAAAGTCCATTTTTGCCTAACCGCTTAACCTTGCTCGCAAAGATATGAAAAAATTTCATAAATTTGGCACGTCAGACCAATACACGGCGTTATGGCAAATAAAAAGGATGTTTATGTTCCGACCGTGGGCGAGGAGATCGCCAATACGGTTACGCACGGGGTGATGTCGCTCGTGGCCCTCGTGGCGCTCCCGTTTGCCGCCGTGTGGGCCTACGTGCATGACCCCAACCCGGTTACGGCATCTGTTTCGGTGAGCATTTTCGTGATCTCGATCTTCCTGATGTTCCTTGCCTCGACGCTCTACCATTCGATGAACCCGGCCTCGAAGCACAAGGCCGTTTTCCATATCCTCGACCATATCTTCATCTATGTGGCGATCGCCGGCAGTTACACCCCGATCGCCTTATCGGTCATCGGCGGCTGGCAGGGGATATTCATCACCATCCTGCAGTGGGCGATGGTGCTGTTCGGCATCTTTTACAAGTCGCTGTCGCGCAACTCGATCCCGGCCATCAGCCTGACGATTTACCTGGTGATGGGATGGACGATCGTCTTCTTCCTGCCGCTTTTCGTGCGGCACGCCTCGATGCCGCTGCTCGTGCTGATCGCCGCGGGCGGTGTACTCTACACGCTCGGCGCCTGGTTCTATGCCCGGCAGGGGTTTCGCTACCACCACATGGTATGGCATCTGCTGATCAACCTTGCGGTCGTGGCGCATTTCATCGGGATCGTGTTTTTCCTCTACTGACGGGATCCGCATTGCCGTGCGTTTCGGCCTAAGCAGGGAACCCCGGAAAATATTCCGGACATCTCGTACACCCCAGGCTGCCGGGCGAGGCTGCGGGCACCGTGTCCGGTTGCCGGGTCAGTGCTTATAGACGGCGTAGATGTGATCCGCGGGCAGGGCGTACAGTTTCCGCTCTGCGTCGGTGAAGCTCGCGGCGTAGTCGATATCCGCGGCCTCGAAGCCCGCGGCGCGCAGCCGGTCTGTGTAGTCCGCGCCGTAGATGCGGCGGTGGTCGTATTGCCCGAAGATGCGCGTGCGCTCATCGGGGTCGGTGATCGTGTCATCCTCGAAGGTCTGTTCGTAATCCGCCTCCACGGGCGAGAGCAGGATGCCCCAGCCGCCGGGTTTGAGGATGCGGTAGAGTTCGCACAGCGCCTTGCGGTCGTCGGCGACGTGTTCGAGCAGGTGGTTGCAGAGGATGACGTCGACCGAATCATCGGCCAGCGGGATTTGCTGTACGTCGAAATGCAGGTCGGCCAGCGGGCTTTCGAGGTCGGCCGTGACATATTGCCCCGGATGTCCCGCAAAATGGGGTTTCAGGTGGCGCATGATGCAGACTTCGGGCGCGATGTGGAGCGTGCGGGGATAGCATTTGAGCAGGTCGGTCTCGCGCGTGAGATAGAGCCACAGCAGCCGGTGGCGTTCCAGTGACAGGCATTTGGGACAGAGCGCATTGGCGCGTGCATGCACGTAGCCGTAGGGCAGGAATTTCCGGTATTTGGCTCCGCATACGGGGCACTCGGCGCCGCGTCCCCTGTAAAACAGGCCCGCCATCGGCACGGCCCAGCCCGCGATGCGTTGCAGGAGCGGCCGCGGCACGTGGTTAAGCGTCCATTTGATCAGTTTCTTCATCGTCATTCCAGAATCTTCGATACCTCCTCTTCGGCCTTGTGCAGGCGCGCCTTGCAGCTTGCGATCAGCTCCGTGGCGCGTTTCACCTCGGCGGCGAGGCTGTCCACATCCATCTCTTCGCTGCGGAAGCGGGCGAGGATTTTCTCGATCTCGGCGATCGCCTCGGCGTAGGCCGGTTCTTTTTTCTTTGCCATATCTCTCGTGGTTTAACAACTGTTTCTCATCGTGCCCTTACCGTGCAGCCTTAGTTCCCTGCCCGAACAGGATTTCGCGGTAGCGGGCGATGTCCAGCCCGTCGTCGAACTTGCGGGCGAAAAGCGGGGAATTTCCCCCCCCCCTCGACTTGAGCACGGACAGTTGGGACAAGTCGCTTGTGGACAATGTTTTCGGGTGTGCCCCGGGGTGCGACCAGTCGGCATGGACAAGCGAATAATTCGCGTTGTGCCCGGCAAACGGGGAGTCGCCGAGCAGCGTATGGAAAAATAGTTCATCGGCTGCATGGCTGTACCGAAATGCAGGGATAAAGTCGGGGTGTGCAGCGAGGTAATCGAAGATGAAATCGCGCATACGATCCGTAATTGCAATCCACTGGCTGCCTTTCTCCAGCGGCGGGAGCCGGTCGAAAAAAGGATTGTCCGCACGCATGGTGCATTTCATGGCGATCCGCAGCAAGCGGCGGGCGAAGGTCGATTTGTCGGGGCAGAACCTCCTCCGGCGTATCCGGTCGGCCTCTTCGGGGGTGATGGACGGATTGGCCGAAATGAATTGCCGTCCCCGGTCATAGGCTTCCCGGAGTACCGTACGTATCGTTTCGGCAGGGTATAACGGCAGGGTGTCGCCCGAAATCAGGACGACGTAACGGAAACCCCCGTCGCGTGTCGCCGAGAAAAGCCGGAGCGTACTTTCTACCATGCCGAATCCGCCCCAGTAGACTTTCGTACGCGGTTCGACGAAACAAACGCGCCCGGTCTTGCCAAGTGCGGCGAAGGCCCCGATGTCCGCCTTGCCGTCCACATGGATGAACAGCCCGTTGCCGGGTGCATCGAGCTGGTGCACGAGTTCCGCCAGCACGGGCGTGTACTTGTGGCACAGCACGCAGAACGCGATCCGGAAAGGGGTGTTCTCTTTCATGGCGCGGGTCATTTCGTTTCGGTGTATTGAACGGTGCCCTCGATGCGGCCGTCGGCGACCTCGATGTCGAGCGTGTCGCCTTTTCCGACTTGTGCGGCGGAGAAAACGGCTTTGCCGTCCGTGCGGACGATGGCGAAGCCCAGCCGCAGGATACGCTCCGGGGAGCGTCCGGCGACCAGTTCGGCCGCATTGCCGAGCCGGGACGCCTGGCGTGCGAGGAAATTCCCGGCACTGGCCGCGAGGGTTTCGCGCATCTGCTCCAGGGCCATCCCCCGTTGTCTGAGCAGCCCCTTGGCATGGAAGAGCAGGTGGCTGGACAGCTCCTGAAGCCGCAGTTCCTGTGCCCGCGAGGTGACCAGTACGTTGTCGCGCAGTTGCAGGGCGGCGTTGTCGAGCCATGCGTCGATCGTGTCCATCCGCTCCACGAGCCATCCGGCCACCGCCGTCGGGGTTTTTAGCGCCGTATGCGCCACCATGTCCGCCACGCTCGTGTCCTTGTCATGGCCGATACCCGTCAGCACCGGCAGCGGGAACTGCGCCACGTGGGTGCAGAGCCGGTAGGCATTGAAGCAGTTGAGGTCGCTGGCCGAACCGCCGCCGCGGATGATGACCACGGCGTCGAACTCCTCCATGCGGTCGGCCACGGCGCACAGCGCCGCAACGATCGACTCCTCGGCCGCCGCACCCTGCATGAACGCATCGAAGAGCGTGAGGCGGAACCGGTAGGGGCTTTTGCCGATCTCCTTGCAGAAATCCTGGTAGCCGGCGGCATTGGCGCTCGAAACGATGGCT
>ERZ809152.428-NODE-428-length-22630-cov-4.054751_pt1 | contig 22630 bp, 20 predicted proteins | sample MGYA00520518_ERZ809152 | MGnify/ENA primary metagenome ERZ809152 (study PRJEB31570, sample SAMEA3212996) | Homo sapiens | biome: human-gut; feature: human gut; material: fecal | place: Sweden | collected 2011 ...
GGCGGCGGCATCGGTGCTTCCTCCCGCCATTCCTGCAGCAACAGGTATTTTTTTCTTAAGATGAACGGACAGTCCTTCTTTGATGCCGTATTCCTTCCGGAGAAGCTCCACGGTTTTCACAATAAGGTTGTGCCCGTCCGTAGGCAGAGAACGCAGGTTGGTGGTCAGGCGCACCCTGCCGCCCTGCTGTTTCCTGAAGGTGAGCTCATCATACAGGTTTACCGTCTGCATGATCATCCTCACTTCATGATATCCGTCTTCCCTGCGCCTTATGACATCCAGGCCTAAATTAATCTTGGCCATTGCTTTTAATGTAATTTCTTCCATTTCCGGCTCCTATCTGTACATCAGGAATTTTGTCCGGATAAAATGGTAACTATTATGCCTGTACCTGTTCTATTCCGGATTGTATACACTGATTGTACTTAAGTATATACAATTCGGGCGGGTTCGTCAATGTTTATCTTTCTTTGTAACAAGCCCGAAAAGCCGCGGAAATGCTGGGGAAAATGACATTTAACAGTTCGTCTTAGTTTATGATAATTTCTTTCGTTTTATACCGGTATCGTACGGATTGGGACAGGAATAGGGGCAAGCTTCCCCGGCTGCAGGTGTTCGGGAATACTGGACTGAGTATTCTGATAAAAACGACTCAACCTTTCGTCAGCATTAAGGAGCATGCTCCCCCCGGCTCATGCTCCTTAATGTTTCTCTTATATTCAGGAAATTCCTTTTACAATCAGCAGTTTATCTCCCGGATGGATTTCATCCGAAGTCAGTTCATTAATATCCTTGATCTGCGACACGGGAACATAATATTTTTTGCCTATATTCCAGAGGCTGTCGCCCTCCCTTGCAATATAGGCCACGATACCCGGCAGGCTGCTCAGCTTATCCGGATCCAGATCCGTCACTTTAACATCCTGGATCATGGGCTCTTCATAATGGCTGAACACAATGCCGTGGAAATCCAGTACCGCCTTCACTTCCACCTCATCCGCATCTATCATGGTAACGCTCAGATCCTCGGGAACTGAATCCAGCTTATAGGTGCACTCAGGGCTGATTCCGGGAATCTCCAGCACATAGCTGAAGGGAATCGTTCCGGCAATGCTGTCATAGGGCACCTCCGGATCCCCGGTCCCATACAGGCTTTTCACCGCCGCCGCACCGGTAATACGCAGGCCTTCGTCCACAATCTTCGTTTCCGCCATCTGTATATCGCACTCGCTGTGGCAGAGCTGCTGCATTTTAGGCAGTCCCGCTGCCACCTTAAAGCGGCCGGAGATCTTGGTTTTTCCCATGTTTTTCATCAAAAGCTTCTTCAGCTTTCCTACGCCGGCCACCGCTTCCATTTCCCTGGTAACCCCATATATATCAGATAGAATTTCCGTCTGCTCTTCTTCATATATTTTCATATCCAGATCCAGGACAATTTCCAGCCCTACAATCCGCTCTTCTCCATCGGTATCCGCCTTGACCTCCAGCTCCTTGTGGCCGATCTGGCAGGTAATGTCATCCACCATACGTTCCCGCAGGCCCTGGCAGTCCAGAACGCCGCTGAAAGGTATCTTGGCTTCATACCACATGACAGGACGGTTTTCGCCCTCTCCCTCATAAAGGAAAAACAGCTGAACCTCTCCCTGTATGGAAAGCTTCCCTTCCGACAGCCGGAACTGGGTCTCTCCCAGCTTGCAGGTCTGCCAGAAAATATCAAAGATATTGGGATAACCATTCGGCAGCTCCATTTCCTCACGGATTCGGAAAATATCCTTCTTCTGGATAGCCAGGCTGGCCAGGTTAATTGTCTTCTGCCTGAATTCCACCGGTTCATTGCTGCTCAGCTCCACGGCAGCTTCCTCATCATAAAGCTCTTCCACATAAAGCCCCAGCCGGATCAGTGCCTGCACGCTCAGCTTTCTGGAGTTTATCATGCCGACACTTAAATCCTCCAGATCCTTTTTCACGGAAACGCTGTCGGTGGGAACCACTCCCTCCATATAAATCTGCTCGTCAAAAGGAATGCTTCCTTCCATGCTGGCAGGCCTGCGCACATCATCATCCGACAGATACAGGACACAAAATTCCAGCTTTCCCTTGATATACACATGATCCTGCACCGCTCTGATTTCATCGATGACCACTTCTCCCTGCTCCTCTATGAGCTGGTAAACGTCAGGCCTGGAATCCGTGATATTGATATCATCTTCCATCGTTATCTGCGTACTGGCCTTACATTTAATGCGGTCCATATGTATATTCTTTTTTATTAATTCCATACGAATACCCTCCACGCGAATGCCTTTGTACAATGTATTCGGCGGATGGGAAAATATGACGGCTGCATGCAATTTTTAGGTACTTTCTTATTTTACACAACCGATAATTTCATGAATATCCTGTATCTTTTCTTCCTTCATAAAAGCTTCGATTCCCTTCACCACTTCCTCAGTGGCGTAAGGATTGATGAAGTTCGCCGCGCCGACCGCTACTCCTGTGGCTCCGGCCATGAGGAATTCCAGGGCATCCTCGGCATTGGATATGCCTCCCATCCCGATAATGGGTATGGAAACCGCCTGGGCGCAGTGGTAAACCATACGCAGGGTTATCGGCTTGATCGCAGGGCCGGACATGCCTCCTGTTTTATTTGCCAGCACAAAGCTCCTGCGGCGGATATCAATTTTTGTCCCCAGGAGGGTGTTAATCAGGGAAATGGCATCCGCTCCCGCCGCTTCCGCCGCTTTTGCCATCTCTGTAATATCCGTTACATTAGGGCTCAGCTTCATTATAATAGGCTGTCTCGCTTTTTCCTTAACAGCCGCCGTAATCTCGGAAAGGCACTCCGCTTTCTGTCCGAGAGCAATGCCCCCTTCCTTCACATTGGGGCAGGAAACATTGATTTCCAGCATATCCACATCCGTGTCGGCCAGGCGTTCCACCACTTCCAGATATTCTTCGATTGTTTTTCCGCATACGTTGACAATGATCCTGGTATCGTACTTCTTTAAAAAAGGAATATCCCTTTCGATAAACACATCGATCCCCGGATTCTGCAGCCCGATGGAATTAAGCATGCCGCCGTATACCTCCGCCACTCTTGGCGTGGGATTCCCCGGCCAGGGAATATTGGCAACACCCTTGGTCACGACAGCTCCCAATTGGTTCAAATCCACAAATTCCCCATACTCCATGCCGGAGCCGAAGGTTCCGGAGGCAGTCATCACAGGGTTTTTAAATTCTACGCCGGCTATGGTAACTTTTGTATTCATATTTCCACCTCCCTGGCCTCAAATACGGGGCCGTCCGTGCAGATACGGGCATTGTTCACATGCGAATGGGCGTCCACGTCCTTTGTCCTGCAGACACATCCCAGGCAGGCTCCCACACCGCAGGCCATTCGTTCCTCCAGGGAAATATAGGCGGGAATATCCTCTTCCAGGGCATACTGCTTGATCGCCCGGAGCATGGGCATAGGGCCGCAGGCGTAAATCACATCCGCTTTCAATCCGTTTTCACGGATGGCATCCATCACATTTCCCCTGGTGCCCACACTGCCGTCCTCCGTTGCAATAAAGACCTGCCCGTTTTTTTCAAAATCCGATTGGAGGAAACAGTTTTCATCTCTGTACCCCACGATGATCTTCTTTTCACAGTTCAGCTGTCTGGCCAGCTCCAGGATAGGGGGAACACCGATGCCGCCTCCCATCAGGAACGCCGTCTGCCCTTCATTTGCCTTGTCCAGAGGGAATCCATTTCCCAGGACGCCCAGGACAGCAATCTCGTCCCCTTCCCTGTAAGCGGAAAATTCGCCGGTTCCTTTCCCTGCAACCCGGTACACAAGGCGCAGGCTTCCTTCTTCCTTATTCACCTCACAAATACTGATGGGACGGGGAAGCAGCGTGCTTTTATCCTTGGGATAAAGGGCAACGAACTGTCCCGGAGCCGCATCCTGCGCTAAACTGGTCTTTATCCGACAGTCATAAATACCGGGGGCAATCTCCTGCTGCCATAAAACAGTGGCTTGTTCTTTCTTCTTCTGTGCCATTTTCTTTCCTTTCCGCTTTTACACTTGAATATTCTATTCTCAGTCTCCTGGCCTTCCGTCCGGAATCAGATACGATAAACGATCTTTCCTGCGCAGATGGTATAATGAATCCTTCCCTTCATTTCCCATCCCAGGAACGGCGTATTGGAGGATTTGGAGTGAAAATGCTCCGCCTTCCACAGCTCCTTCTCATCAAAAAGGATGAGATCCGCAGGGCCTCCTTCTGCCAGATATCCGGCATCCAGATGATAAAGCCTGGCGGGCGCCAGGGACATCCGTTCCAGCAGCTGAAGCAAAGTCAGCTTTCCTGTGTCCACCAGATTCATGATCCCTAAGGAAAGGGAGGTTTCCAGTCCGATAATTCCGCTGGGCGCCTCGGTCAGAGGCTTCTCTTTTTCTCTCGCCGTATGAGGGGCATGGTCTGTGGCTATCATATCGATGGTATTATCCTGAAGCCCTTCAATAATCGCCTGTCTGTCCGCTTCCTCTCTGAGAGGAGGATTCATTTTAGCAAGGCTTCCGTATTGAATGACCGCATCCTCTGTCAGTGTGAAATGATGGGGTGTCGCCTCCGCATGGACATCCGCCCCCCGCCTTTTCGCTTCCCTGACTAAAGCCACCCCTTCCTTGGTGCTGATATGCTGTATCACCACCGCAGCTCCGGTCTCCTCCGCCAGACGCACATCCCTCTCAATCATATCAATTTCCGCCTGCCGGCCGGAACCCCCGATCCCAAAATGGCCGCTGGCTTTTCCCCTGTTAATCCCGTTATTTTCTATGAAGGCAGGATTTTCTTCATGAAAACTGATGGGAACTCCCAGCACTGCCGCCGTTTTCATCGCATTCCGGGCTGTTTCTTCCTTTAATAAGGGGATACCGTCATCCGTAAAGCCCACGGCTCCTGCCGCCGCAAGGCCTTCCATATCGGTCAGCTTTTCCCCTTTCATACCCATGGTTACATTGGCACAGGTTTCCACATGAATCGGCGTATGACGGCCCTTTTCCAGAACATAATCCAGGGTTTCCCGGTTATCCACACAGGGCCTTGTGTTGGCCATGAGGACCACCGTTGTCATCCCTCCTGCCGCTGCCGCCCCGGCGCCGGTGTCAATGTCTTCCTTTTCCGTAAAACCGGGATCCCGGAAATGCACATGGGCATCCACCAGACCGGGAGCGGCAATCATGCCCTCCGCGTTTATGATCTTAAGCATGTCCTCCTTTTCCCCGGAAAAAACAGCAGCCTCTGTTTCCGGGATAGAGTCTGCTATTTTTATAATTTTTTCATCCTGTATCAGGATATCCTTATAGGCATCCGTACCTGACGCAGGGTCCGTCATGTGTGTATTTTTAATTAACAGCATGCTGCTCTCCTTTATTCGTTGGTATTTCTATTGTATCAAATCCCGTTTTTTTCATCAACTTGTTTCCTGCTATTGTTCTCTGTAAAAACGGATGCCGGTGGGCAGCCCGGCCGCTTCTCTTCAATCAAAAACGACTGTTTTTTCCCGGAATTCAATTTTTAATACAATATAAGGATAAGAAGGGCTGGTGGCGGGTGTACTTCCTGCCTTCGGCCCCAGCAGGTTGGTATTTACATAAATAGCATTCTCCGTCTCATACAGATCATTCACTGTAACACTGTAACCGCCGCTTTCCTGTTTTCCGTACCCGATACAGATATACAGATATCCCTCATCCGCATAGGTAAGCTTGAAGGCACTTTCCTTTTTCTGATCCAGGATTTCCTTCAGCTCATCCGACAGCCTATCCTCACTCACCACTGTGAATTCCAGATTTTCCCGGCTTTGTTCTTCTGCCGTATCTTTTCCGCAGGCAGTAAAGCAGACGGCCATGATAGAGGCTATCACCAGCAAGCATATTTTTTTCATAAATAACCTATCCGTCTTTTTTACTAATCTATTGACGTACAGGATGTCCTATGCCTGTTTTTTCCAAAGAATTGCCGGGTACCGGCAAAAAGACTGCCGTTCTTCCCATATGGAAGAAAAGGCAGTCTTTCCACAATCATCGTTCTTTTTTTATGTGTTATCCACAATTTTTCTCGCCACATCCGGTTTATTTGTGATTATGGCATCGATTCCTTCTTTCACAAGAAGCTTCATATATTTTTCATCATCCACGGTCCATACATGCAGAAGAAGATTTTTTTCCCGGCATGCCTCAAGAAAACCGTCGTACTGCAGGTTATACAGCGCCGGATGGAGGGCGTCCGCGCCCAGTCCGGCAGCATAGCCCGGCACATCCTGGAAGCCGTCGGCATATAGCAGGCCTGTTCTGGCCGCCGGATCATATTCCCGCATTTTCATAACGCTGTAATGATTAAAGGAAGAATAAATGATTTTCCCCTGCATTCCTTTTTCCTTCTCCAGCAGATACAGCTTTTCCTCAATACCGGGGTAAAAATAAATTCCTGTTTTGATTTCCACATTGATCTCCAGCCCCAGAGGCTTCAGGAGATCATAGACCTCTCCCAGCGTAGGAATGCGGGCGTCCGCATATTCCGGGTGGGTTTTGTTAAACACAAATTTCTTAAGCTCCTCCAGCGTATAATCCCTCACATAGCCGTGCCCGTCGCTCACACGGTCTATCGTTTCATCATGGATTACCACCAGCTGGCCATCCTTACTCAGCTGTACGTCCAGCTCCACGCCGTCCGCCCCCTGCTCCGCTCCCATACGGAAGGCCTCCAGTGTATTTTCCGGCGCATATGCGCTGGCTCCCCTGTGTGCCCATACTTTTGATTTCATAGGGTCTCTCCTCCTATATTTCCAGTTTCATTCCGTCATATGCCGCAATCATGTTTCCATACTCTTCCTCCGGACTGTGAAGCTCCCTCGCCATATGGGAAAGCACCACTCTTCCGTCCTCTTTCAGGATCTCGCATTCCTCTATGGAGGCCACAAGAAGCTCCACCATGGGAAGGGTGTTAGGGCTGGCTATCCGATAATTGGCCCGCATATTCCCCACCGTCGCTTCCAGAATCATCACATCCAGCTTCTGTTTCTGCAGGACGGACCAGGTTTGGGCAAGAAACCATGCGCCGTCGCAGCCGTAAAAAAAGGATTTACCCTCTCCGGAAAAAATATAATGCAGGGCCGTCTCCTGCGTCCTGGACACCTCATGATTGGCTCCGAGAGGCAGAATCGTCATATCCCCCGCTTTCACCCTTTTTCCGATCTTAAGCGGGTGTATGTTCATCCTCTCCTGCTCCTCCTGCGTCAGTTTAAGCCAGGGAATGGTGCCTTCATGGCAATAAAAGCCCACCTTCCCCTTCGCTTCTCCCAGAAAGCTGTCCAGCGCCTTATTGGTGAAATGATCCTTGTGGCTGTGGGTCAGGAAAATTCCTTTCAGCCCCGACAAATCCAGCTTAAGCACCTTTTTGGCAAAAAACCAGGACTCCGGCGCGGGATCGATTAGATACTTTCCATTGATCAACAGGCTGGAGGTACGGCGGATCACGCCGTTCACATCATATCTTACATCCGCCCCCGGCCGCAGCGGCCAGTCCGCAGCCCCCGTTCCCAGAAAAACAAGTTCAAATGCCGCCATAATCCTTTTCCTCCTAATTCCGGCTTTTCTGATATTCCCTCGGGGTCATCCCGTATTTCTTTTTAAAGAGGCTGAAAAAATAGGGGTAGCTGGTAAAGCCCGACTGATCAATGATTTCCTTCAGCTTTCTGTCCGAAGTATCCATAAACTCCTTGGCACGTTCCAGCCTCACTTCGTTCAGATACTCCACAAAACCGGTACCCACCTCGGACTTGAACAGGGTGCTCAGATAAGAGCTGTTCATACCCGCATTTTCCGCCGCATCTGACAGGGATATCCCTTCTCTGTAATGTTGATGGATATAGGATATCACTTTCTTCACCGGAACGGAATAGTCTTTCTCATATTCCGGCTTCCTGTTTTCCATGAGGACAGCCTCAAAGAGGTGAAGGAAAAATCCACGGCATTCCTTCAGCTTTTCCAGCTGCGCCACGTATTCCATGATCCCGGTCCGGTGCCCATATACCTTTTCATAGGCTATCCCCTGTTTTTTGCAAAAAGAAAGGGAAAGGATGAGTAAATCGGAAAAAAGCTGGCTGCAGCCGGCCCTCCCTATGTTTTTTTCATAGATTTCCCGAAAAATGCCTTCCAGCACTTCCTTCAGTTCTTCCGCGTCTCCCTGCTTCAGAGCCGCTGTTATCCTTTGCTCCTCTTCCAGACGGATACCGCTGCCTTCATTGTATTCTCTTCCTTCTTCCATTTCCCCCGGTTTGTCCAAATCCAGGAATTCATTTCTTCTCCGGTTTTCCAGCTCCTGGAATCCGGTCTGCATTTCTGTCAGAGGGCCGGATCTTCCCACATGGAAATTTCCGTCCAGACGCATGAATTTATTCAGGCAGAAGCTGCTGCGGTTGATTATTCTGCGCAGCTCCTCTCCCGCCTTCTGTTCACTGACAACACCATTCAGCGAAAGGAGCATCAGAATCTCATTGTTTTCCAAAGGCACGGCCAGTCCCTGGAATTCTTCCCGGATAATCTCCTCCAGCACATTACATACGGAAAAGATAATCAGTCTTTTATCCCGGAGTGTCCCTCCCTCTGCTCCCGCGGCGGAGTAAATGACCTTTTCTTCCAGATTCCTTATACTCAGCAGTATGGGTACCACACGCCCGGCGTCCAGCTCAATGGACAGCATCTGCATGTCCCGATCGATAAATGCTTCCTTCCCCCGGTATTCTCCGCTGATCAGCTGCAGCACAAACTGCCTGCGCAGCGCCTGCAGGTTATTCTCATCCTTTTTAATTGTAGGCCCCACCTTCAGGACCTCCTCCGCCTTATGAAGGGATTCCAGAAGGCTCTCCGGCGTCAGATTATTCTTTATCAGATAATCAATGGCATTATGCTTCAGCACATCTCTCACATATTTGTAATCGTCGTAACCGCTCAGGCAAATCGTACAGATTTCCGGATACTCCGCCGAGATCCGGCGGACCAGTTCATCCCCGTTCATCTGGTTCATCTTAACATCAGTTATCACAATATCGGGATGCAGCCCGGGAATCAGGGACCAGGCCTGTTTTCCGTCGCCGCATTCCCCACAGATGCAATAGCCTTCCTTTTCCCAGTCGATGAGGGAACGTACCATCGCCCTGCTCGGCAGCTCGTCATCTACCAATAACACTCTAATCATCTTCTTCACCAACCTGATATCTTTTGGGAATCCGCAGGGAAACACAGGTATAGATGCCTTTTTCCCCTGTTATGCTCACCCCGTACCTCTCTCCGTAATAAAGCTGTATCCGTTTCTGGATATTGAACAGCCCGATCCCCTCTCCATTCCGGAGGTTATCCAGAATCGCCCTGCTCTCCTCCTCACTCAGCCCTTTTCCATTATCCTCCACGTCGATCTGTACATCCTCACCATCGGAATAAATGGATACGGAAATATAACCGTCCTCCCTTTCCATCACTTCACCGTGCTTCAGGGAATTCTCCACAATGGGCTGTACGAGCATTTTCAGGATATAACACTGCCTCAGTCCTTCTTCGATCTTACATACGAATTTGATCCGGGCCGCCTTCTGGAATTCCTTCATGCAGACATATTTATTCAGATAATCCAGCTCCTCCTGAAAGGTCAGATATGTGTTTTTGGACATATTCACCTGCATGATGGAGCTGAGGGCATTCACCGCATCCACAATGGAATCGGCTCCCTGCATCTGCCCCATCCATTTGATGGTGTTCAGGCTGTTGTACAGAAAATGAGGATTGATCTGCGCCTGCAGGGCCCTCAATGTCAAAAAGCGCTTTTCCTTTTCATGCTTTTTCATATCTGCGATTTGTTCCTTGATACGGCTGATCATATCCTCAAAGCGGTGATACAGCACCTCCGCCTCATCACCGGAATGAATGGATATGTCCAGATACAGATTGTCCTTCTGTATGCTGCCCACCGCATCGGTGAGGATTTCTATGTTTTTCAGGAAACGATTGGCCAGGATGCGGCAGAGTATCACCGCAGCCAGGGAAAGCAGCACCAGAACCACCGCATTGATCGACAGCATTCTGCTGTGCTGTCCGGAAATCTGCTCATAGGGAATCAGCACGATGCTCTGCCATCCGGTTACCTCCGACGTCATCTTCATGAGCAGCGCCTTCCGGTTCCCCAGCCTTATGACCACCCTGTCTTCCTTTTGGGCAAATGCGCTTATCTCATCCGCCCCGGTCATCACGGCTTTTAAAAGAAGCTGCATATTTCTCATATCCGTCAGACGCTCACTGTCATCCTCATAGAAGGTTTTATTCAGTATGGGCTTTGCCAGGTAATTATTCTGCAGGACAAAAGCGATGAGACGAAGCTTTTTCAGATAGCTTTCCACATTCCGGTTAGCCGTTTCCGTCATCTGTCCGGCATATTCCACTCCGCGCTCGGTGATTTCACTGGTAAAGGCCACTCCCCAGATCACGGTTGTCACCAGGACAAAGGCCAGAAGAAGGCTGGCTACCATAATGACAAATTTATGCTTCATGCTGAAAAACGTTTTTTTCATTGGATCAACCCTTCACCGCGCCGTCTGCCAGCCCTGCCACAATGTATTTCTGCATGAACAGATACAAGATGACAATGGGCATGGAAACCAATACCACATCCGCAAATAACAGCTGCCAGTCCGACGCCTTCTGCCCCATAAACAAATAAGTGGTGAGCACCGCCGTCGTCCTCTTCGCACTGTTCAGTAAATAAAGCGAGATCCCGAAATCATTCCATATGGACATCACGCAGTGCATCAGCGCCGTGATGGTCACCGGCTTCAGCAGAGGGAAAATGATACGGAAATACATAAGGAGCGGGCTCGCCCCGTCGATGATCGCGGCTTCGTCGATTTCACTGGAAATCCCTTTGATAAAACCGGTATAGATGAAAAAAATAAAAGGGAAAATGCTGGCTGCATATACCAGTATAGCACCTGCAACCGCTCCTGTTCCAGTGGTCATATGTACTTTTGACAGCATAAAATAAACAGGCACCATGGCCAGCGGAAGAGTCAGTCCCATGACGATGAAATTATTCACCGCCTTCATGGCCCTTGTTTTTCTTCTCACCACAACGAATGCCGCCATGGAGGCGCATGAAAGAACCAGCGCCGCCCCCAGAAAGGTAACGACCGCGCTGTTCAGGAAGCTGGAAACAAGCCGCGCCTCCCGGATTACGGTACCGTAATTCTCCAGGAACTGTTCCCAGGAAATCCCGGTCAGGCTCAGCTGCAGCAGATTGGCCTGCCTCTTGCTTTTCATGGAATTTAAGAAAACCATCAGAAAAGGAATCAGGACAAGAAAGCTGATCAGGACTCCTATTGTTTCAAAAACAACCTGTTTCATTTTTTTCTTATTCATTATAATTCCACCTCATTTTTGGCAATCGTCCGGTAGGTACACAAGGTTATGATAAGGATCATACCGGCCAGCAGCGTCGTTCCCGCCGTAGCTTCCCCATATTTCTGATAGCTGTACGAATTATAAATCATGGTGTTGAAAACCTCCGTGGCATAGCCCGGCCCTCCTCCTGTGGTCGCCACAACGATATCAAATACCTTCAGCCCGCCGATAATGCTTAAAACAACCACATTATTGATGGAAGCCATCAGAAGAGGGAAGGTAATCTTTTTAAACTGCTGCCATTTGGTGGCCCCGTCCATAATCGCCGCTTCATAATAATCCCTGGAAATATTCTGCATGCCCGCCAGCAGAATCATCATGGTATAGCCCGACCATTTCCAGATTTCAATAAAGCAGATGGACAGCATGGCTATGCTCGTGTCTGTCAGCCATTTGGGCTGGAAGCCGGTGAGCCCGATTGTCCTCAGGGCCGTATTTATCAGGCCCTTGGAGGGATGCATCAAAGAGGTGAATACAATTCCTACCGCGATGGAATTGACCACTGCCGGCAGATAAAAAACCGTACGCAGATAATTGGTGGTTTTCAGCTTTCTGTTCAGCAGCACCGCAAGAAGCATACCTATGGATACCTTTCCCACTGTGGTTACCATGGTGAAAAGAAACGTATTCTTAAAGGCAATGCTCATATTGGGATTCTTTAAAATACTTATATAGTTTTCCAAACCGATAAAATCGGCCCTTTTAAAATTCCAGTTGGTAAAGGAATACCGGAAGCCCACAAGAAAGGGGACAATAAAAAACATGACAAAAAGAAAAATGCCGGGCAGGATAAAATAGACCGGGTATTGCTTTTTTCTTAACATAAACCATTCCTTCCTTCAAAAGAGGGAGGTGTCCTGCGAAGCTCTTTCCCGGCCGAATACCCAAACCCGGGAAAGAATCCCGTATAACACCTCCCCCATTTTTCACACTGTCAATTATCTGCTTTCAAAACCGAAACGCTGTCCGCTGCCTTACCGAATCAATAGCCCCAGTCCGGGTTCCCCGCTTCTTTTGCATAGGTATCCCAGTCGGTGTCATAGCCTGCCAGCACATCCTTCGGGGTCTTATCGCCTGCCAGCATGGCCTGTACATCACTCGCCATGGAAGGGGTGGAATAAAGGGTATTCGGAAGAGTATTTGTTTTTCCCGCTTCCATCAGTGCGGATACATCTGCCGGAATACTGCTCAGTTCCACTTCCACACCATTTACAGCCGGAATGCCCTGATGCAGCTTATAATACTCTGTCATCGCTTCCTTCGATACCAGTTCTCCCACGATCTGTGCCGCCAAATCCGCTTTCTTGCCGCTTACCGGAATCACGAAGCCTGTGGGTGTTTCCGTATAGGCGATGGAATCCGCCGCATCCGTAGCCGGGATGGGGAAGAAACCGATATTATCCAGCTCCTCTTCCGATTCCGCCAGCTTGGTTAATTCCGCATAAATCCAGGTTGCCTGAGGATACATGGCTGCTGTGCCGGTGAGCAGCGCTTCCTGGGCATCCGCATAGCTGTCCGACAGGAAGGTATCCTGAATATAGCCCTTATCCTTCATTTCCTTCATCCGTTCGAAGGTGACCTGCATATATTCCATATCCGCCCACAGCTTTTTATGGCTGTTGAGAGCCTCGATACTGCCGGGCTCCATGCTTTCCTGTTTCAGGCGGGCATCAATGGGTATGATCTGAAGCGTCCACTCATTATCTGTCGTCCCTGAGATATACATCGGGGTAACTCCCGCCGCCTTAAGCGTATCGCAGGCCGCCAGGAATTCATCCCAGGTCTGGGGGATCTGAATATTGTTATCCGCAAAAACCTGTTTATTGTAGCACATGCCGAATACGGTCACATCACCGAAGGGCGCACATATCAATCTGCCGTTATAAGTCTGGTTCGGGGATTCCAGAATGTTGGCATTATAATCCTTCGTCCAGTCCCCGGACAGTTCCATAAATAAATCTTCCCCGATTTCCGTTGCGCTCGTCTTCGCTCCCTGCCACCAGAGGATATCCGGAACCTCTCCGGACTGCATTTTTGCAAAAATAAGCTCATTCCCGGAACCGCCCTCCGGAACTTCCTCAAATTCAAACTTCACATTGCACTTTTCTGCAACATAATCAAACACTGCATTCGCTTCATCGGTCCTCCAGCTGGAATGGCACATGACATTCAGTGTTTCCCCTCCGCCGTCCACCGCGGTATTTTCCGCCGCTGCGCTCTCCTGGCTTTCACCGGCCTGCGTTGCTTCCTCTGTGCTTTCCCTGCTCTCCTCCTGTACTGCTGCCGCCGGTTCACTCGCCGCAGAGCCTGATCCTGAACTGTTTCCGCAGCCTGCCAGAGCCGTCATCCCCATGGCTGCACATAATAAAATACTGACTACCTTCTTCTTCATTTTCCTCTCCCATCTGTACGCCCTGTCGCGTACGCAAATCAGGGAAGCCGAAAACCTTTCTTTCAGCCAGCCCCATTTGTTGTTTCCTGATATCTTTATTCTAGCAAAACTTCTTTTCAGGAATTGTATTGTTTTTTTAGATTCATTACTTAATTTTTGGAAATCAGGGCTGAACCGCTGTTATCAGGAAAACTGCTGTCCACATAATCCTACAACTGCCGTCCACATAATTTTATCATATACTTGCAGCCTCCTTCTGAATATGGTAAATTAAAATTACTTCTTATTTTTATCCGGCGTATCTGCCGCTTATTTCCTAATCAATACAAAATATAAAACTGCTGTTATGACTGCAGAATGAAAGCGTGGTGTTTTGCCTATGGTTTAATAATCTATTATTTTACGTTGTAATCTGTTAATAAAAACGATATAATGGAGGTAGACAAAAGACTTGGAAGTTAAAATCACAAAAGAATATAAGGATCGCCTTTTCCGGTTAGTGTTCCGGGAAAAGAAGGATTTGCTTGATTTATATAATGCAGTCAACGACACTCACTACAGCAATGCCGATGAACTGCATATTGTTACTTTGGAAAACATGCTTTATTTGAAAATGAAAAATGATATATCCTTTTTAATTGGCGACATCCTCAATCTTTATGAACATCAGAGCACGGTAAATCCAAATATGCCGGTAAGAGGGTTCTTATATTTTGCGGAAACTTATCAGAAGTATCTGAAAAAATATAAGTACAATCTATATGGAAGCAAGCTGATCCCTCTGCCCAGGCCACAATATGTTGTATTTTATAATGGTACGGAAAAACAGCCGGATCGTTCTCAGCTGAAGATGTCCGATGCCTTTCCCCACTCTAAAACCGCCATGGAGCCATGCCTGGAATGCAAAGCGCTCATGCTTAACATCAACAAAGGAAGGAATCGTGAATTGATGGAAAAATGCGGCAGGCTGAAAGAGTATTCTCTGTTTATCGCAAAGGTCAGAGAAAAACTGACATTGGATTTACCCTTCACTGAAGCAGTCGATATGGCAATCCGGGAGTGTATCCGTGAAAACATTCTGAAGGATATTCTTATAAATCATCGCGCGGAGGTAATCAATATGTTATTTACGGAGTATGATGAACAGGAACATATGGCCAGTGTTAAGGAAGAAGGCCAAAACAGAGTAAACCAGTTAATCCGTCTTCTCATCCGGGAATCCAGGAGCGGGGAAATAGAAAAGGCGGTTATGGATCCCGTTTACCAGGATCAGCTTTTTCAGGAATTCAACCTCTGATTTAATGCACTGCGGCGACGCCGAAAAAAACAGGCGCCGCATGCCTATAATCTCTTGCTTTGCCAATAATGGTAGTATATACTAAAAAGGCAGCACAGCCTTTGCTTCTGCTGCCTTTACGCAACCAGAAAAGGAAGGGATTATCCTATGATTCGTTTTATCAGTGTAGCTCTTTTTGTAGTTATTTTTCTTATCCTGAGCATTCCGCTTCTCATTGCGGAATGGATTATCGGCAAATTTAATATGGATATCAAAAACCGCAGCTCCCTGGCCATTGTCAATTGGGCGTTCCGCTGGTGCCTGAGGCTGTCCGGCGTGAAAATCACTTATATCGGTGAGGAACGGATTCCTAAAGACCAGGCTGTCCTCTATATCGGAAACCACCGGAGCTATTTTGACATCCTTATGACTTACGTACGCGTTCCCCGCCCTACCGGCTATGTCGCCAAGCTGGAGATGTTGAAAATTCCTCTTCTCAGCCACTGGATGAAAAATCTGCACTGCCTGTTCCTTGACCGCAAGGATCTGAAGCAGGGCGCCAAAATCATCCTCGCTGCAATCGGAAAAATCAAAGACGGGATTTCTATCTGCATTTTCCCGGAGGGCACCCGCAACAAGGTTGCCGATACCTTCCTGCCGTTTCATGCAGGCAGCTTTAAAATTGCAGAAAAAAGCGGCTGCCCCATCATTCCCATCGCCCTGAATAATGCAGGGGATGTTTTTGAGGATCATTTTCCCAAGATTAAGAAAACCCACGTGGTTATCGAATATGGAGAGCCCATTTATCCGAATGAACTTTCTAAGGAAGAAAAAAAGAAGCTGGCGGATATCACGCTGGAACGGATAAAAGAGATGTATTTTAAGAATAAGGAATTAGTATAGTACATATATTCAGCCCGCCGGGGTTCCGGCGGGCTGGATGTTTATATCAGTGAGGCGGACAGGATAAAGGCTTTGAAGCATAGCCGGGAATGGGAGGCAAAATTTATGACATTTGAAGAATGGGTAAAAGCAGAAAAACAAGAAAGCTGTATATTTGGCGAAGAAAAAATACTAAAATTGGTAAGGGTTCTTCTGCAGGATAACCGCCTGGAAGAATTGTCACAGATCAGTGAAGATACCGCACTTAGAGAACGTTTATGCAAAGAATACAAACTCTCTGATATCGTCTGATATACTTCAGGACTGGCCATATTCCTTTCTGCCAGTCTGATCAATAAGGCCTTCGGGCCGGTCTGAAAAATCTTATTAAATATCTGAAAAAAGTCTGCCTCCTATTATTCCTTTTTTCTCTGGGTTGGTTATAGCCGTATCGTGTCCAAACCGAAGAAAGAACTGCAGAAGACAGACTTTCAAATATTTTAGTTTTACTGGTATCTTTACTTTATTGGATACCTTATCCCTATTCCGTTACAACACCCTTCTGCAGCATCACATTAGCATACACCGCCATTTCTCCGGTTGCCACAATGGCATAGGCAGTTTTTGCTTCTTCATAAAAAGCGAACCGCTCAATATTTCCCACCACTGCGCTTCCCCTGCCGTCATGCCTGGATATAATATCCTTATACTCGTCCCAGATAGGTGTTTTAACCGGATCTCCGGGCATTACCTCCATGAGGTTAACCGGGTGCTCCACATAAGTATCCAGCGGAAATACCTGAAGGATGGCATCCAGAATTTCCGGAACGCCATGTCCGTCCAGCCGTACGACCTTAGCATTTTTCCCCATGGATTCCACAGGAAAATTACCGTCCGCAATTACAATTCTGTCACTGTGTCCCATTTCGCACAGAACCTTTAAAAGTTCCGGTGATAAAATGGAAGGAATTCCTTTTAACATAGCATCCTCCGATCACCAATTCCTGATATCTTCCCTGTATTTCCGGTATACCGCTTCCCACTCGTCCGGCCTCTGCGGTTCAAATCTGCGGATATCCTCCGAAGCCTTAATGACACTGCGGATTTCTTCCAGGCTTCCGATAACGCCCTCCGCCATAAGCTGGATAGCGATATTGCCATAAACAGTCGCCTCAATGGGTCCGGCGTAAACAGGGCATTTGCAGGCATCCGCCGTCAGCTGGCAGAGCAGGGCGCTCTGCGTTCCGCCGCCCACCATATGGATTACCGGATATTCTTTTCCCGTACACTCTTTGATCTCTTCCAGCGCCATACGGTATTTCAGCGCAAGGCTTTCATTGATGCAGCGCACCAGCTGGCCCTCTGTCTCCGGTACCGGCTGGCCGGTACGTTTACAGAATTCCCTGATTCTGCGCGGCACATTTCCTGAAGGGGCAAATTCCGGCGCATCCGGATCTATCAGAGAACGGAAGGGTTCTTCCGATGCCGCCAGCTTTTCCAATTCCCCGAAGCTGAACTCTTTTCCTTCACGCATCCACTGCCGCCGGCTTTCCTGGATCAGCCAAAGGCCGATGATATTTTTCAGGAAGGAAATCTTTCCTCCCACACCGCCTTCATTGGTAATGTTAAACCGGGTGCTCTTTTCATTTATGATAGGAGTATCCAGTTCTGTTCCGAACAGGCTCCAGGTACCGCAGCTGATGAAAATAAAATCCTTTTCCCCGGTAGGCACCGCAGCCAGGGCACACTGAGTATCATGGCCGGCTCCGGCCACTACCTTCATGGGCTCCACTCCCAGTTCTTCACAAATCTCCGGCCTCAGCATTCCCACAGGCGTCCCGCTGGGAACGATTTTCTGCAGGAGATGTCCCGGCAGCTGTAACTTCTCAATTACTTCCCCGGACCATTCCTTACGCACCGCATCCAGCAGCTGTGTGGTGGATGCAGCGGAATATTCACAGCATTTTTCTCCGGAAAGATAGTAATTAAACAGGTCAGGCATCATAAGAAGGCTGTCCGCCAAATCCAGCTGCCGTTTCCGGTTCAGGGATAAATACAGAAGCTGGAATACGGTGTTAATCTCCATAAACTGATTGCCGGTGATTTGGTAAAACCGATCCTTATCTATGCTTTCAAAGCTTTTTTCCAACATTCCGGTCACTCTGGCATCACGGTAATGCACCGGATTCTCCAGGAGGTTTCCTTCTTCATCCAGGATACCGAAATCCACACCCCAGGTATCCACGCTGATGCTGTCTATTTTCCCATACGCTTTGGACTTAATCAGTCCCTGCTTTATTTCATGAAACAGGCGGAGAAAATCCCAATACATGGTTTTCCCCAGAATGACGGGGTCGTTGGAGAAGCGGTGAAGCTCCTCCACACTTATTTTTTCCCCGTCAAAGCTTCCCAGCATGACTCTGCCGCTGGAAGCCCCCAGGTCAACTGCCAATACCTTCTTTATTTCCATAGGTTCCTCCTACTTGTACAGAGGTCCGTAAGCCTCACATGCACGGTAGTCCTGGCCTTCTTTATCCATTCCGAAAGCATTCCATGCGGAAGGACGGAAAATCTTTTCTTCCGGCACATTGTGCATGCTTACAGGAATGCGCAGCATGGAGCACATGGTAATCAGATCTGCTCCGATATGTCCGTAGCTGATGGCACCGTGGTTGGCGCCCCAGTTATTCATTACATCATAAGCCGTTGCAAATGCGCCCTTTCCTGTGGTGCGGGGAGCAAACCATGTGCAGGGCCATGTATAGTCGGTACGTTTCCAAAGCTTGTCGGAAACCTCATCCGGCAGCTTCACTGTCCAGCCTTCTGCAATCTGAAGCACCGGCCCGAGTCCCTTAACAAGGTTCAGACGGATCATGGTAACAGGCATTTCCGCCTCGGTAAGGAATCTGGAGGAATATCCGCCGCCTCTGAAGTAGCCGAAATCAGCTGCATTCCAGGTAGTGGCACCCATAATAGCCTTCTGATCCTCTTCCGTAACATCATACCAGGGCTTCATCACACCATTGCCGTTTTCATCCTTTGCCTGTCCGTTGGCATCCAGACATGCAGCTCCGGAATTGATCAGATGGATAAATCCGCCCGCATCCTTTGCTACTCCATCGATATCATAGCCGGTTGCCTTCTTAACCGCTTCCGGGCTCCAGTATGTACGGACATCGGCAAAAATCTGTGCACGGTTGGTCAGAAGCTTCATGAACATCATTCCCAGTCCGTTCAGCACATCATTTTCCGTCGCCAGGACATACGGCTCTCTCGCCCCATTCCAGTCAAAGGAGGTATTCAGCATCGCCTCTGCAAAGTCACAGTTGGGATAGAAGTCTGTCCACTGACGCTGTCCCTGGAAGCCTGCGGCAATCGCATTATGGCCCACCATCTCTTCTTCGCAGCCTGCCGGAAGATTCTTATTGCCGTTCATCAGATCCTTGATGATGCACATCATCTTCACAACGAACTCCCAGTCCTCATCCTTCTTTTCCCTGGACTTCTGAACCTCTTCAGGATTCTTATCAAAGCCTTCGATGCAGTTTGCTTTTGTCCAGGCAAGAGCTTTCTCAAATTCTGCTTTATCATAAATGCCTTCTGTCATGCGGCGGATGATTTCCACTTCATCCACGGATTCCACACGCATACCCAGATATTCTTCTATAAATGCCGGATCAATGATGGATCCGCCGATACCCATACAAATGGAACCAATCTGCAGATAGGATTTTCCTCTCATGCTGGCAACAGCTACGGCAGCACGTCCGAAACGGAGAAGCTTCTCCACTACATCCTCCGGAATATCCGTAGCATCCGCATCCTGCACATCATGTCCGTAAATACCGAAAGCAGGAAGCCCCTTCTGTGCATGGGTTGCCAGAACGCTTGCCAGATATACGGCACCGGGACGCTCTGTTCCGTTAAAACCCCATACACCCTTTATGGTTCTGGGATCCATATCCATCGTTTCTGCGCCATAGCACCAGCAGGGTGTTACTGTCAAAGTAATATCCACGCCTTCCTTGCGGAATTTGTCCGCACATGCCGCTGTCTCTCCCACACGTCCGATGGTAGTGTCTGCGATGATAACCTTTACCGGCTCGCCATTGGAATAACGAAGGTTGTCTTCAAACAGCTTCGCCGCCGCTTTCGCCATATTCATGGTCTGCTCTTCCAGAGACTCCCTCACCTTAAGATAGCCTCTTCTTCCGTCAATCGTAGGTCTGATGCCAATTACAGGATAATCCCCCACATATCTGTTTTCTGCCATTTTTCTTTCCCTCCTTGTTAAAATAACACAACCGGTTTCTCTTCGGCTTTCCGTAAACACATCAATACGGATTATGCCCGTTATGTTCAGTATAGCATTGGCAATTTTGTTTTGCCTGTGTTATAATGGCAAAAAATATAACAATATTCACTTTTTATTCTTTCTTCCCTTTTATCGGTAAAAAGAGAAAAAACAATTGCGGCAGAGGCTTCTGCGTGGGCTTTTTCGGAGGAAAAGGAATGCATTATCTGGATTATAATGAAAAAATAGAACATGGCACCCCTGATTTTCCCATCGCCTTTTATCATGTGGATGAGCACCATTCCCGCTATAACATGCCCTTCCACTGGCATAAGGAAATGGAACTGATTCAGGTTCAAAGCGGCTCTCTGCGCCTGTTTCTGGATGATCGGGAAATCCTTGCCGGGGCAGGCGACGTCATCCTGATCGAGGAAGGGGTCATACACGGCGGCATACCGGAGCACTGCGTCTATGAATGCGCTGTTTTCGACCTTAAATCCACCCTGATGCATACGGACGCCTGCAAACGATATATACGACTCATTTCCCGCCATCAAATCCAGCTGTATAATTATTTTCAGGCGGTTCCCCGGGAAGGAACCGTCCGGGATCCTTCGGTTCTGCCCGGCGCAGCGCCTTCCTCCAGGGACAATTCCCGTCTGCTTCAGGCCGTGAGAAGGCTGTTTGACGCCATAAGGTATCCTCATGCGGGCAGCGAGCTGAGTACGCTGGGCGCGCTGTATGAAATCTTCGGATGCCTTTTTGAGGAAGAATATTATATCCCGGTGACGGATGCCCCTGCTCCCGGACAGAAAAAAATGGATCAGCTCAAGCCTGTGCTGGAATATATCGACTCTAATTATTCCAGCCCGGTTACCCTCGCTGATCTGTCGCGCATTGCAGGAATGACTCCCAAGTATTTCTGCCGCTATTTCCGGGCCGCCATACACCGGACCCCTATGGATTATTTGAATTATTACCGGATTGAACGGGCCTGCTACATCCTCAGCACAACAGAGCTGCCCATTACGGATGTCGCTTATCAGTGCGGCTTTAATGACAGTAGTTATTTTGTAAAGACCTTCAAGAAATATATGGATGTCACGCCGAAGCAGTATGCCCTCCGCCTGTAAAACCGGATTTCTGAGCCATCAAAATCACGGCTCTCCGGCTGAAAAAACTCAGGTAATGATCCTTAGGTATTGATCGAAGAAAGAGACACATGCCGCCGCAGGCATATGTCTCCTTTCGTTTTCAGAATGTTTGAGACTGAGGTTTCCAAAGCAGCACTCTCCTGACAGCGTTCTGACACCAGGCTGATCATCAAAGCTCCGCTCTGTTTACTTATGTATTCTCAGGAAATACGGTTGAGCCACTCTTTTCACATAAAGATTGTCCTTTAAAACCATGATTTTCTCTTTATCATAAAAAGAGAGAAAAGATCCTGCTTCAGAAGCCTCTGAAGAACCGGACTCCGGTATGGATGCGGATGGAAACCACATCGAAAATTCGTTCTGTCGATACTTAATAAGCTTTTATATGATTAATAATAATGCAATGTGCAGTTCCTGTCAACTGATTTTCCTCTTCGCGTAACTATTGTAAGCATGCTTTTTATTCTTACTCTGATATTCTGCGCGTGCACCTTTTTGCCCCACGCAATTCCAGGAAATACGGACGTAAAAATGTTCTTTTTTTAACGTAACTGCTAAGACAAAAATAACAGCGCAGTACCGGCTACCGGTCCTGCGCTGTCATTTTTTGTCTTAGCAGTTATATTCAGATCTCATACCAGATTATCTGGTTCGGCTCAAGATCCAGTTGGAAGGCTGTGCCGTCTCCCTTATAAACGGTGGTTGACTGCGCTTCATAGGTATTATTAACCACACAGTATTTCCCGTTCTTGATATAAGCATGCACTTCCACATTGACATTGGTACTGAACCACTTGTTAATGTTTTCTTCATCCCCGGCGCTCCACAGAATAGCACGGTAAAGGAGCCTGCTGTTCTCAAAGCTGTAGGGAAGCCCGCTGATATATACGGCGCGGCCTTTTCCGAATTCATTTACTGCAAGATGTACTTCCTTTTCCTTCGCTTCCAGCACCGTCGCGTTTTCAAGGGCATAAATATATTTTCTTGATTCCCCAAAATCAATCTCGCCCTGGGCATCGGCCGTAATAAAGTGGTCGTGGTTTTCCCAGTTATACTTATCATAGCCGAGTGTGAAGTCTCTTTCCTCTTCCACACCGAATACATTGGACAGCTGGAAGAAATGTCCGTTGGCCTGGTG
>ERZ809152.438-NODE-438-length-22383-cov-9.902589_pt1 | contig 22383 bp, 19 predicted proteins | sample MGYA00520518_ERZ809152 | MGnify/ENA primary metagenome ERZ809152 (study PRJEB31570, sample SAMEA3212996) | Homo sapiens | biome: human-gut; feature: human gut; material: fecal | place: Sweden | collected 2011 ...
TTATGATTCAGAATGATGTATTGAGTACGGCAGCTATGGAGGGCCGCCAGGAAGGTCGTCAGGAGGGCCGCCAGGAAGGTCTTGCCGAGGGCCGTCAGGAAGGTCTTGCCGAGGGCCGCCAGGAAGGTCTTGCCGAGGGTCGCCAGGAAGGTCTTGCCGAAGGCCGCATGGAAGAGAAGCAGGCGAATGCCCGGAGGATGAAGGCATTGAACCTGCCGGTCGAAACCATCTGCCAGGTGACAGGATTGTCCACCGGAGAGATAGAGAGCCTGTAGACTCCGGCTTTTCCATTTTATTTCGCGTTCCTCCTTATCCATTCCGTCGGCGGCACATAGTCGCCGATTTTTGTCATGCTCCTGTTGTGTCCGAAGTATACATTGCCCGTCTCGCCGTTGCGGTGTTTGGCGATGATGGCTATCCCCAGCCCCTCTGTCGGATATCCGCTCTGCTTGTCCGTTGCCAGGTGTGCCAGTGCCGGGCGATAGAGTAGAACCACCAGGTCGGAATCCTGCTCGATGGCGCCGCTCTCACGCAGATCCGCCAATTCCAGGCGTCCGTACGCCCTGTTTTCGGAGCCGCGGTTGAGTTGGCTCAGCAAGATGACCGGTATGTGCAGTTCCTTGGCCAGCAGCTTGGCTTTACGGCTGGCCTGTGCCACCTCTTGTTCCCGGTTCCGGTTGTTCTGTTCGGTGCGCATGTCGCACAGTTGCAGATAGTCGATGATGATAAAGTCGCACTTGCCTTTGCTTTGCAGCAACCGTGCGCTTGAGCGTACCCGGTCCATGCTCATATCCGGGTTGTCGTCTACGCAGATGGGCAGTCTTGCCAGTTCTCCTGCGGTCTGCCGGGCTTGCAGCCATGTTTCCTGCGACACTTTACCGCTTCGCCAGAGGTGCGGGTCCACCTCTCCTGCCGACAGGAGCCATCGGTCACCCAACCGTTCGCCCTGCATCTCGAGGCTGTACACCACCGTATGATGTCCTGCCGCTGCTGCGGCTTTAGCCAGATGGAGCGCGAAGGCGGTTTTCCCCACTGCCGGCCGGGCGGCGATGGTGATCAGGTCATTGTTTTGCCATCCGCCCGTCATCTTGTCCAGTTCGGTCAGTCCGGTAGGGATGCCGGTCACTCCGTCCTTGTTTTTCCGCATTCGCCCTTCCGCTTCCACCAGGGTGGCCTGCATCAGAGAGTCCATATCCCGTAGTTGCCGGTTGTGTCCGCAGGCTCCTTCAAGCCTGTCCAGCAGGTTGTGAGCATCCACCAGCGTGTCTGTCAGGTCGATGGTTTCATCGCCGGAGAGGGTCAGCAGCTTGCTGAATCCCACGATCATTTCTCTTCGGATGTACTTCTGGTGCACGATGCGCGCATGATATTCCAGATGTGCCGAACTTGCCACCCGGCTGCTCAGTTGGGTGATGTAGAACGGCCCTCCGGCATCGTCCAGCTTTCCGCGCTTGCGCAGCTCTTCGGTGGCGGTGAGGATGTCGATGTTCGTACCGGCGTGAAACATCGCCTGCAGTGCGGCATAAATCAGTTGATGACGGGTGACATAAAACATTTCCGGTTTCAGCAGTTCGTCAACCAGTGCCATGCCTTCTTTTTCGATCAGGCAGGCTCCGAGGATGGTTTCCTCGAGTTCGGGTGCTTGGGGTTGTAGCATAATGATTTGGATTTGCGATGGGTTTAAAACTCATATTCATTCAGGAACGCTTTATCCGCCAGATACGTGGCCGCCTGTTTGCAGAAGCGTATATCTTTTTGGTGGGCATAATATTCCTCGATGTTTTCCAAGGCCAGCTTCTTCTCCGTTGCCGTCAGTTTTTTCCATTCTTTCCGGGCACGGGCTATGTTTATCTTGTCCTTTTGGGTGATGCGGTGGTAGAGGTCCCAGAAGTCGTCGAAACCCTCCGTGGCATGGTTGCTCCGGGTGGCGGCCGCCTTTTTCTGTCCGGTCCAGAGGTCATAGTCTATCACCCGTAGCAGGGTGATTCCGGCGGAGTTCTCCACGGCCTCCATGATTCCGGATTTAAACAGGGTTTCGAAGAAGTGGCGGGTGCGATAGCGGCTCCATCCCAGCACCTTTTCCCAGTGGCTGTAGGTGTATACCGTCTCTCCCCGTCGGCAGATCATCCGGTTGCCTTGCACACAGATCTCCGTATCCGAATAGTTGACCAGCGCCAATACGCGTATCCACGCTTCCAGATAGCCCTCTGTGCCCAATCCGGCTTTGAGGAAATCTTCGATCAGGGATTTGGGGATCAGGATATATCCTTTTTTCAGAATTGTTTCAGTCGATGCGTTCATAGTATTTCATTTTACAGGTTATCGAGTGTACCGCTCTTTCCCGAACGGTGTGACAAAGCTAAGCACGGACAGCCGGTGATGCAAGAAAGTGATGCAGAGTGCCGCATTACGGCGCAAAAAGTCACAGGGTCCTCTGCAGGGCAGCGCACGCTCTGCGGGGGTGAAACCGAGCCTCGTCCGGGCCTTTCCGGAACCTCTGTTTCCATCATCCGGAGCCTCTAAACCACCAACACGGACGCCAACATGCTTTAGTACTCCTAATGCGCTGTTGCTCAGCTTTCTGTGCGGATGAATTTAGAGGCCGCCAACATGCAGACCTGCACATAAATAAATAATAAACAAAAGATATATAAAATATATCAGTCGAATTTGCGGTCGGCGAACAGTTTTTGAACCCGATCCGCGGGGTGCTCGCGCAGCCACTTGTACACCGTGTCGGGCATTCCCCAGTGACGGATCACGATACAGATCTGGCGCGGCGTCAACAGTGTGTTGGGACGCTTGTATCCCGCCTCCAGCAGTTCGGCGTACAGGTTCGGATAACGTTCTATCTCGTCGCGCATCCGTTTGCCTGCCGAGCGGGGATAAACACAGGTTGTGAAATATGCCATCGCCACGTCCGACAGCAGGCAGCTTCCGTTCAGCAGCCAGTCAAAATTTAATTCTTTCATAATTGTTGCTTTTATTTACGTGACAAAATTACATCTCTCTTGTGTGAAGTGAAAAACTTTTTTTACTGTCACGGCGTTGCTTTTCAAGTATGACATGCGAAACACAGAAAAAAATAGTATCTTTGTATCCACAGATGGGTCTGTTACTTATCTCCGGAACAATAAAGAATATGAGCGATAAAATCTATCCTATCGGAATACAGAATTTTGAGAAAATCCGTAAAGAGGGTTTTTTCTATGTAGATAAAACCGCATTGGTTTATCAAATGGTGAAGACGGGGAGTTATTATTTCCTGAGCCGCCCCCGTCGCTTTGGGAAGAGTCTGCTTGTTTCTACTCTCGAGGCCTATTTTCGGGGAAAAAAGGAACTCTTTGAAGGACTGGCGATGGAAAAGCTCGAGAAAGAGTGGATAGAACATCCGATATTGCATCTGGATTTGAATATAGAGAAATATGACTCACCGCAAAGCCTTGAGGATATATTGGAGAAAGCCATTGTGTCATGGGAGAAACTCTATGGAGCTGAACCTTCGGAGCGCTCTTTGTCTCTGCGCTTTGCCGGTGTCATAGAGCGTGCCTGTAAACTGACGGGGCATCGTGTAGTCATTCTGGTGGATGAATATGATAAGCCCATGCTGCAATCCATTGGGGATGAAGAATTGCAAAAAGAGTTTCGCAAGACCTTGCAAGCCTTTTATGGAGCTATCAAAACAATGTATGGATACATCCGGTTCGCTTTTCTGACCGGTGTCACCAAGTTTGGTAAAGTGAGTGTGTTCAGTGCTTTGAACAATCTGATCGATTTGTCGATGGACGAACGTTACGTGGCATTGTGCGGCATCACCGAGGAGGAAATACGGACCAATCTGGATCAAGAGTTGTACGAACTTGCCGACAGGCAGAGGATGGGTTATGAAGAGGTGTGCCGTGAATTGAAGGCATGCTATGACGGGTACCATTTTGTGGAAGATTCGATCGGCATTTACAATCCTTTCAGCCTGCTGAATACGTTCTATAAAATGAAATTTGGAAATTATTGGTTTGAAACGGGTACTCCTACCTATCTGGTAGAACTCTTGCAGATACATCACTATGATCTTCATAAAATGGCGCATGTGGAAACCGATGCGGATGTATTGAACAGCATCGACTCTTCCTCTACCGATCCTATTCCCGTAATTTATCAGAGCGGTTACCTCACCATCAAGGGGTATGACCGTGAATTCGGGATTTACCGTTTGGGATTCCCGAATCGCGAAGTGGAGGAGGGGTTCATGAAGTTTCTGCTTCCTTATTATGCGGACACCAATAAAGTAGAAGCCCCGTTTGAAATTCAGAAGTTCGTACAAGAGGTTCGTGCCGGGGACTATGATTCTTTTTTCCGCCGTCTGCAGAGTTTCTTTGCGGATACCCCTTACGAAATGATTCGTGATCGGGAACTGCACTATCAGAATGTGCTTTTCATCGTCTTTAAGCTAATGGGATTCTATACGCAAGTGGAATATCATACCGCTGAAGGGCGTGTCGATCTCGTTTTGAAAACAGATAAATTCATTTATGTGATGGAGTTCAAGTTGGATGGCACTGCCGAAGAAGCTCTCCGACAGATCAACGGGAAGCATTATACGCAACCTTTTGCGACTGACGGCCGTAAGCTTTTTAAGATTGGCGTAAATTTCAGTGCCCAAACCCGAAACATCGAAAAGTGGATCGTTGAATCCTGATATTTAGTAACGATTAAAAAATAAAATGAACGATAAGAAGAAACACCTAAGGCGGTGCTTCAGCATCGCTGCGCACGAATATAAGGCTTTTTGCTACAATAACAAGCGATGAACTATATTTCTTAAATGAAAGAGCCGTGAATCAAAAACAATAAATATGGCAACTATTTTGTATTTTAAGAGAATTGTTTTATCTTCGCAGCAACATGCTTACCCCGCTTCCCGTCAGATCAGCGCGCTCAGGGTAAGCTTTTTATTTTTATACTAGTGGCTGTACGTACACAAGTCGCCTACATACTTATATTGAGCATGATTGTGTATCTTTTGGATATAATCAATCCTAACCATTTGTTTGTGACAAGGTTTAAGGATTTATTAAACCGTTACCCTTCAATTGATGTCCGGGCAATGGGATTTCCTGCAAATTGGGAGAATGAAGATATTTGGAAATAGGCAACGCTGTTGCCTGAATTGAACTAAGCCGCTCCGCACTGCTATCCATTTTTCCCTGTCGACAATAAGTTCTTCCCCGCGGTATATACGGCATATCCTTGATTCAATCCTGCCGTGTGAACTAACAATGATAAAACAGAAGTTATTAGAGATGACAAACAAGTATCCGATTGTCATCCTGACGGGACCTCGGCGTCGGGTAAATCTACTTTGTTGAAAACATCTTTGGGTGAAGTTCTCTCTTAGAAAAACAATATACTAAGCAACCCATAAGCATTGCCCACTATGTAGGTTGACTGATGAAGCTTACCCACCCCTTTCCCTTTTAAAATACCCCAGTACCGTGCAAGGCGACAACTTGTGGCGGTCGTGGTAGCGTGACTCGAACTCGTAGCGGGTGCAGAGCCAGCGGCAGAAGCAGCGGTAAGTGATGCGCAGGTTCAGGCGCCGTTGCAGGTCTTCGTAAAACAGGGCGATCCGGGTGAAGAAGTCGCTTACCTGCTTTCGGGCGATTTTCCGTTTCCGGGGGGCTTGTGCAGAGGCGGCCTGTTCCTCCCGTTCTATCAGGTATCGCAGCACACGGATGTCTTTTTCTATCTTATCTTCTTGTTCGTGCAGTCTTTGTTGTTTCTGTTCCTTTTTTCTTAATGACTCTTTCAGGTCCTGGATGCTCTTTTTCATCTTACTTTGAGGTTTGTATGGGATGGCTGGATGCCAATGTTTGTTAAAACGACGTTAGGATCGGCAAAGATATACAAAAAGTGTACAGCATATCGTCCCAAGGATTGTTCCGTAAAGTCTCTTTAGATGTGTTTTGTAAAGATATAGGTTCGGTTATCCGGCTTTCTGTACAATTTATATTTAAGGGGATATTGTAAATTAAAAACAATGAATAAGATGAATGAAACATTAACAGTATTTATGATTTCGGAGATTGAAAGGTTCCGTGAAGAGGGCCGTGAGTCCGCCCGGCGCATTTACCACAACATGCTGCGTTTGCTCAGGGAGAGCGCGGGAAAGGAGGAGATAGGATTTGAAGAGGTGACCCCGGCATTTCTGGGGAATTACGAATTTCTGCTGCTTGGCCGGGGGCTTAGCTGGAACACGGTGTCTACTTACATGCGTGCCCTGCGTGCGGGCTACAACCGGGGGATGAAGGGGCGTCCGGGATATGTGACCGGGCTTTTCGATAAGGTATACACCGGTACGCGCTCCGACGTGAAGCGTGCCGTGGATGCCCGCACGGTGGGGCGTATGATCCGCATGTCGGGGTGTCCGGATGAATCGGCCTCGGCGAAGGCTGTGGACTGGTTTGTGCTGATGTTTATGCTGCGGGGCATCCCGTTTGTCGATCTGGCACACCTGCGCAGGAGCAATCTTGACAAGGGGGTGCTGACCTACTGCCGGCATAAGACGGGGCAGGAGGTCAGCATTACCGTGCCCCGTGAGGCGATGGACATCATCAACCGGAGGATGGCGGAGAACGATCATTCGAGCTACCTGCTGCCCATCCTGGGACAACCCCGTACCGGGAAACGTCGGCAGGAGAAGGTGCTGACTCCTTATCAGGAATATCAATGTGAACTGCGCAACCTGAACCGCCGGCTGGAACGGGTGTCGGTGGATTTGAGATTGGGCGGCAGGCTCAGTTCATACACCGCGCGCCACACGTGGGCCACGATTGCCTTTCATCAGGAGACGCCCGTGGGAGTGATCAGCCGTGGGCTGGGACACTCTTCGGTGAAAGTTACGGAAACTTACCTGAAACCTTTCGGTGATAAGGAAGTAGACCGGACAAACAGGAAGATACTCAACTATGTGCTAAGTGCGGTTTGAAGGTAGAATGTATTGAAGGTATTACGCTTATAATCAGTAGTGTAGGTAGTCTGTTACTTTGTAGGTAACGGCATCGCTTTATTGCTGCAAAATTGGACATTATTTTTCACACAAACAAATAAAAAGGCAAGTTTTTCAATAAAAAGATAATTAATTTTAAAAAAGATGCATGCTTAGCATTAGTTTTCCCTATTTTCTCTTAAAAAAGCAATAAGAAGGGTTGTCCGCGTTGGTGTAATTTAACGTGGATGAACATTTTATTGCCATCATCGGATGCCTTTTATTGTTTAAATCTAATTATTCGGTTTAGAACGCTGTCTGTTTCAGATATTTGTTAAATGCCGTTACCTACAAAGTAACGGTCTTCACAAACAAAACAAAAAGTTATGCTTACAATTTTAACCCAGGAGGCTATCAGGGTGCTTCGTTACATCTATTACCGTGATGCCGGCATATCTTGTCCTCCTGATTCTTCCGATTGCGCTTTCCGGAATGTTTCTGTCCTCCTTCCCCTGTTGGAGCGTGGAGGGCTGATTCGCTGTATATGCCCGGAATCTCCCGATAGTCCCGTTTCTTATGAACTGTGCAAGCCTTTGGGCTCCATCGACCTGCTGTCCTTGTTGCTGATCCTGCACGAGGGGGTGTGTCCGGTTTCTCCGGATGTAGACGAGCAGCGTGTCTATGGCCGTTATGGGTCGGTGGCCTCCCGTATGGGGGTTGTCAACCAGATGATGCGCAGCATATTCAGTGAAATCCATTTGACAGAACTTTGTTTGTAAACCGTTTTTTAGAGATTGCCGCCATGAACAGAATTTTACTGCTGCTCGGATATATCCTTTTGCTCTCCGCACCGGTCTGCGGTCGGGGTGTCGGCACACGTGCGGTTTCGGACTGCGATTCGTTGCACACGTTCCGTTTTGTACAGGGGCGTGACGTTCTGTATGCCGACTATCAAGGCAACAATCACGAGCTGAAACGCCTGTTTGCCGCCGTCTCTTCTTTCCGTGGCCCTATCGCCGACGGGAAGATGCGTATCTATGTAGACGGTCATTGCACTTCGGGCGGGAGCGTACACGACAATCTTTGGCTGGCCTATGTGCGTAGCAGCCGTGTGAAGTCCGAACTGATCACCCGCAAGGGAATGAAAGAGGAGTATTTCGTGACTCACAACCATGCCGTTTGCTATCCCGGCGAAGAGCGCGACGTGGTGATTGTCTGCCTGCGCGAGCCTGCGGGTGCGGATACTTTATCCGCCGCCCGCCGCAACTATGGCATGTATGCCTCCCGATATCCGCTTTTGCCTCCTGCGGTCCCATCTGCTCCGGACAACCGCCCGTGCCCGCCCCCCATTCTTTTTGTACCGGTCGGTCCGGCCGGTCATCCCGGTACGGTTGCGGGGTCGGGAGCAGAAAACCCGCATCGGATGGTCTTCTCCCTGAAGACGAACCTTGCCGACTGGTCGGGGCTGACGGCGGAAGGCCGCCTGGGAGCTTTCAGGCCCAACCTGGCGCTGGAGCTTCACTTTGCCCGCCGTTGGTCTGTGATGGCCTCTGCGGCGTATTCAGACTGGAAAGGCGGGCGCGATCACCGTTTCTGGGGCGTCTCCGGCTACAGCCTCGAACCCCGTTTGTGGTTGAAAGGTGACGGGCGTTACCGTTGGTTCTATCTGGGTGTCTACGGTCAGTCGGGCGATTTCGATTACCGTCCCTCGCCCGCAGGCGATACGGACGCCACAGGCAGAAGCCGCACCGGACGTTACCGGCATGCGGGACTCTCCGCAGGCGTGTATGTCCCCCTGTCCCGTCATTGGGGCATCGAGGCGGGAGTGCGCGGGGGATACCTCCATTCGTCCGCCAAGGCTTATGATAACGAACCTCCCCATGCATACTATCACCATCCGGCCTCCTTCGTCCGTTGGGGCCTGACGGGGATCAACCTGGGGCTGGGATATAGGTTTTAGAAATACAATGGGAATATGATACTCAAACTGAAATACATACTGAAAGCTGCCTTTCTTTCCCAGCTTCTCTTCTCGTGTACGGAGCGCTCGCTCGAACCGCGTCCGGAACCGGAGCCGGTTCCCATCCGTCTCTTTACGGGTATCCGTACCCGTGCGACGGTGGACGTTTTCGGCGATACCCCGGTGTGTGTCGCTTACGGTGTACGTACGGGACAGTACGACGGGAGCTGGGACGGCATTGCCACGGACAACGAGATCCGCCTGATGCCCGAACGCTACTATCCGTCGGACGGCTCGGCGCTCTATCTGCGGGGATACTATCCTCCGGCACCGCTGACGGCTGACGGGCGGCTGACTTACCGCCTGACGGGAGAAGAAGACCTGATGCTGACGGGCGAACAGAACGGATCGCTTTCCGCTCCTTTCGGGGAGTCCGACAGCCAATCGCTCCTGTATCGGCACTTGCTGACGCAACTGATCTTTACACTCACGGTAGAGGCCGAAGATACCGGGGCGCTCCGTGTGCGGTCGCTCCATCTGAACGGACTGACGGACGAGGTGACCCTCTCCCTGGCCGAAGAGTCGCTCTTGCCGGGTGAGCGCACGGTGAGCGTGCCCGTTTATGAAGCGGGCGAAGAGGCGGAGGGCCTTCCGTTTGACGGCAACAAGCTGACGCTGCCGGGCTATGTGCTGGTGCAGCCTTCCGCTACGCTGACCATCGACCTGGTACTTTCGGTAGACGATGACCGGACACACGACCGCGAATACCGTGCCCTTCCCGTACGGTTCGAAGGCGGGGAGGGGGAAGGCGGAACGGCTTATACCGTCCGGGTGGAACTTCCCGATCCCGTCATTCCCGATCCGGTGGAGATTGTAGCTGTCGCTACGGTCGGACGGTGGCAGGAGGGTGACTCCGGCAGTGGGGAACTGGTGGACAATCGGTCTGCCGAAACAGAACAATAAACATATTTATTAACTATAAAACTTTTAGAAAACAATGAAAACGAAACTAAGTGTGGCGGCTATGGCCCTTTTGCTGGCAAGCTGCTCAAGCAATGACAATGACCTTTTGCCCGAGAATCCGGTGAACGCGACTCCTATCCAAGTGTCGCAAAGCGTGCAGGGCATGGTGAAGACCCGCGCGGCGGTGGGCGTAGGCAGTGATGTGACGGCTACGGTGCTGGTGGCTGACGGTGATCAGGCTGCTGATTGGACTAAGTTTTCTCCGGTGCTTGCCAATGAAGTGAAGGAAGAAAACGGACAGAACAAACTGAAAACCCGTGCCACGGTTTCCACCGCCTCTTTCAAGGCGGGTTCTAACGCCACGGTGTCACTCAACCCGATTCTTTATTACCATACGACTGCCAGCACGAAGTCTTGGCTGGCGGCTGTGGCTCCTGCGGGAACGGTTAGCGGTACGACGGTGACGATTCCCCAAACAGACGGGGAGCAGGACGTGATGCTCGCCGACGCGGCGGAGGCCGGTAGCAGCAATTCTGCAAGTAAGCCTGAACTTACGTTCAAACACCTGACCACCCAGCTCAACTTTGAGATGAAGGTCACCGCTAAAAATGGTGGCGAATGGACCGATAAAACCATCAGCTTAAAGAAAATCAGCGTGCGAGGCGCACAGGTGCCTGCAGAGGTCAACGTAGCTCCGGCTTCGGGTACGGCCGGTGTGAGCAAGTGGACGGATGCCGCTGTGATGAATGTGGCCGGTATCTCCAATGTGGCGCTGGGCGCAGACGCTGTGCGGGTAGGTAATCCGTTGATGATCCAGGCTTCGGGCCAAGTCGTGATCGATGCGGTGATCTCTGTGGGAGGCACTGATATCACTTTCAATAATGTGACAATCAAAAAGCAGGATGATGCAAACCTGTCTACCGTGGCCGGTAAGTCACACTTGATCACCCTGAACGTGACCGAGCCTCTGACTCCGGAGGATGCTACGAAGATGACCGTAACCGCCACTGTAACCGACTGGGTAGCGGGTGATGCCGGCCATGCCGATCTGAACTGATTCACATAAAATGTCTGCCATGATCATGAAACGCCATATTTCGCTTTTTGTCTTTTTCTGCCTGCCGGGAGTTTTCCTGGCAGGTTGCTCCGACGCGGACCGTTCCTCGCTGATGGGTGAGGAGGAGGTTCCGGTGGAGCTTTCCGCTCTGGAGGGCGATGTATCGTCGAGGGCGGCGGTCTCGGGAGGCAGCAAGCCTCAGGCGGAGTTTGAGGCCGCCATGGTATTTTCCCGAACCGGGGGAGACTACACCACTCCGGTGGTTGCCGCCGAAGAGGGTGTCTGGAAAGGAACTGTCGGGACCAACGGTGAAGTAAGTTGGGACAATGCCGGTAAGGCAGCGCCCATTTATCCCCGTTGGGGAGCTTGGCTCTATCTGGTAAGCTACGCCCCCTACGCCGAGCCGGATAAAGCCGCTTCGGGCAGTGGAACGGGCACTTATGCCGGTACGGTTCCCTTTGTACTCACAGGGCAGACCGATCTGCTTTACGCTTCTCAGATACAGGGAAACCGCTGGGCAGACGGGCACTTTCTTTCACTGGTGTTCGACCATCAATTGACGCAACTCTCTTTTCAAGCGAAGAAGACGCTTCAAAACGGGGTGTCGGTATGGGTGAAGAGTATCACGGTGAAGGAGGCGAAACCGCTTGCCTCGTTGAAGCTGGCTACGGGAGAGGTGACATTCTCCACCACAACCGAACATCCCCAGGGACTGACGGTGGATCTTACGCAGAACGGAGCCGGAGAAGGAACGGAAGTGACCGGCCAGACTGCAGTCTCTGTGGGGCAACTTTTACTCCCTCCGTTGGAAGCCGGCGGAAACAACGGCAATGGAGGCGGAAGCAACACGTATACGCTGAAAGTAGAAACATCAATAGGTACATTCGATAATGTGTCGCTTACGTTCGGTGATTCCAACGCAAGCGGGAAAAATCCGTTGCAGGCGGGCATGTCACACGTAGTGACGCTGAACATCGGCGACCATGAACTGGGAATCACTTCGGTAACGGTGCAGGCGTGGGCTCCGGTGACTGTTGACGGCACTCTGGATGCGGATTAGATACATGAATTTAAAAAAAGATAAAACGAACATGATGATTAACCAAACGAAATATCATTGGCTTATGGCTCTTCCGGCATTGCTGTTGGCTGTCGGATGCAGTGAAAGCATCTTGCCCGAAGGACAGGATACCGGGGTGGCGGAATTGCAGGTGTCGCCACAGGTGGTGTTGACACGCGGCGCGATAGATGCTGCGGATGCATCGGCTGTAGGGACTGTATTAGGAAGCATCGCGGTGTATGCCAACAGCAAAACGACGAATAAGACAACGAATAACTATGGGTTGTACACTTACAGCTCTTCGGCATGGGGCAGCGCGACCGATAAAATCTATCTTTCGGCGGAAGAGGCTACGATCTATGCGCATTATCCGGCGTATCAACCGGGTAGTAGTGGTGAATTTCAGAGTAGCGGTACTGCGCTGAAGGCCACTGATTCGAGTGGTGAATACACTGATAATTCCACGATCAATATCTCTGTATTTCCGGGGTCTACCGGAAGTGTTAACGCCAAGATCGACATTCAATCCACTGACAATTCGGACAGTCAAACCAGTACAAAAGATAAGATTCTCGCAGCCTCCGGAGAGGTGGACTATATGTATGCCGATCAGGGAAGTACCGGAGTGAAAGCCAGCTATAAAAACGGTGATACGAATAAAACCGGAAAGGTGACGCTCACCATGAAGCACGCCCTTGCGATGGTCAGCTTCCGGGTATATGCGGATCATACCTATAAAAATACCGGTGCATTCACCAAACTGGTATTAGCCAATAAAAGTGGAGGTACAACTATATTAAATAATGGAGCTAGCCCTGCCATGAAAATTAAGGATGGTACGATCACTCTAGGTAGCTCTCCGGCGGCAGTGACCTATACACGTGATATAGCAAACTATACGTTGTCCAAAGCAACGGCTGACACGGATCAGGCCAGAGCCACCGCCAAAAATAACGCCAGGAAAGCCAGTATCCTCGTCCTGCCTGAAAACACGGCCGATAAGTCGACCGTGGAAGCTACGCTGACGATTGACAACCAGGATTATAAAGTCGCCCTGCCTGGTAGCAACAGTGCATGGGAGGCCGGAAAGAATTACCTGTACACCGTCAAGCTCAGTGGTTCCGAACTTGTCATTTCGAGTGTGACCGTGACACAATGGACAACGGTTGCGTCAAGCACTGACCTGGATATAAAGTGATAGAAGAAAAACTCAACAAGATAATAGATGAAGAACGTATTCATTCTTTTGCTCCTTGGGACCGCATCCCTGTTTTGCATAGCCTGTTCCGGTGAGAACGGAGTTCTCACCGACGGCGATGCCGTCCTCTTGCAGCCCGGTGTTCATGCCGGTGCCACGCTCGCCTCCACCCGTAGCATGATCAACGATGTTGGTACGGGTGCAGGCCAGATCAGCACCATTGGCATCTACCTCGCCGCTGCGGACGGCAGTCTCTATCCGGGCAGCAACGCCGGGGGAGCGACCTTCACGAAAGCGGCTTCCGGTACCAATTGGACGAGCACTCCTTCTACCTACGTCAGCCTTGCAAAAGCAACGGTCTATGCCTGGGCACCCGCTGCGACAGCCTTGAAGAGCGATGGCGGCAGTGGTAAGGGAAGCGGCAGTACTGTCTTGCCAGCTCTTCCCGTTAGCGTGCCTGCCGGGCAAAACTTCGACGGAGGAAATACCTACGACTGCTCTACCGCCGATTATCTTTACGGTTCCGGCAGCGCTACCGTAGGTTCGGCTACGGCGGTTACCGCCAACAGCCTGTCTGCTTCGCCGACCCTCTATCTGCAACACGCCTTGTCGCAAGTCGTGTTCCGCATTCAGAACGCGAACGACCGCACCCCGGATCCGACATACGATTATGTAAAGAAGATTAAGCTTACGGCAGCGGGCGGCGCTACTCCTTTCTTCTGCACGACTGCTTCCGGATCCGGATCGGCCGGCACGATGTCCCTGACGGATGGCGCTTTGTCCGGACTGGACGCGGTGGGTGAAATCTCTTTTACCCCATCGGCCCGTCCACAACAGGTCGGCACCTCGGGTCCCGTTACAGTGGCCTACGGGCTGGTGGCTCCGAAGGCTGAGGCGGCTTCGGGCATGCGGGTGACGTTGACGCTGACACTGGGTGAACAAAGCTCGGACGCTACCGAACGGGATCTTACCCTCTCAACCGATGCCTTCAACCCGGCATGGCAGAAAGGATACCGCTACGTCTATACCTTGACGCTCGGTGAACGGGGAATCAGCCTGCAACCTGTCGATATAAAAGGGTGGACGGAAGTTTCCGGGGGGAGCAGTGACGTAGATCCCGGCTGGCAATGAAACAAATGATTCAGAATGACAAATGACAAATGATTCAGAATGACAAATGACAAATGATTCAGAATGAATGATTCAGTATGAAAACAGATAGATTATACCAAACGGTTTTAGGCTGCCTGCTGCTTACCGCAGGCTGTTCGGACAATGCGCTGACCCCTTCGTTACCCGAAGGGACTCCGCTTACGGTGTCCGCCGCGATCTGCGCTTCCGGTGAAGGCCGGGAGTCTGAGACCCGGGCGGCCGTGGCAGCCGGGACCCGTGCCGTGGCAGCCGACAACGGTTACGACCGCAGCACCTTTGCCGCAGGTGACAAAATCCGTATCATCCGCTCGCGGAACGGCTCGTCATCCACTCCGGTGGACTATATATTGAACTCCGCTTCTTCCGGCAGCAGTACGGGCGAGTGGAAACCTTCGGTGACGGGTACGGAGCTGCTCGTTGAGTCCGGTGCCACCTACCAGGCGAGTTACCCTATCGAATACTCGGGTATCCGTGCCGACCAGCGAAAGGCGGGAGGTGAGGACTACCGCCTGAGCAATCTGCTGGAGACCCCTGAGAAGGTGACGATCGGCCGTGACGGAACCCTCTCCTTTACAGGCGAAAGCGCCTTTGTGCACAAAGGCGTGAAGCTGACCCTGAAGTTTTCGGGAAAGAACACACTGTCCAAGGATTTTACGAGTATGACCGTAACCGGGAATGGGCTTTACTCCGGAGAAGCAAGCAAGGATGAAACCGTCTACCTGTATCACCCCGGCGGTACAGGCGATGCGAAATATACCTGGCATGGCATTATCGCCCCGCTTATTTCCCAGCAGTCGATACGGGTATCGGTGACGGATGCTAACGGAGTGGTCTATGACATCACCCTTATTTGCGCAAGGGCGGCGAACAGTCACTACACCTATACGCTCACCCTGAAAAATGATGTGCTGGTTCCCACCGGTCAGGAGATCAAAGAGTGGCAAAGCGGGGATTCGCATACAGGAACCTTAAGTTGATGTAACTTAGTTTGATGTAATATTAGTTGATGTAATATTAGTTTGATGTAACCCCATGAAAAAGAAAAAGAATAGAATCCTATCGGTATCCGGGGCGGCTCTCTGCCTGTTCTTCCCGGTTCTGCTGGCCGCCTGCTCGCAAGAGGATGCTTTGCCCCGTCCGTTGGAAGTATCGGCGGAGGTGGGGAGTCCTGCTACCCGTGCGGCGGCAGACTCGCATGCCGATGATTATGATAAAAGAGAATTTGTAGCGAATGATACCATCCGGATTACGGACGGCACGAAAACTGCCGACTACCAACGGATGGTCACCGGCACAACCGGCACCTGGCAACCCGCAAGCGGACAAACAGCGCTTACCACCACCGGTAATGAAACGTTTACGGCTTCGTATCCTACGGCGTTTACCCGGATTCTAACCGATCAGCGCACAGCCACCAATTTCTGGAAAAGCAACCGGCTGACGGCTACAGGAGTACTCGATGGCAATAAGGCTACGTTCTCGTTCGCTCCGGCAGCGGCGAAGGTGACCCTGGTGGTGAAGTATGGAAATAGTGATAGTGACAAGAAGCTTCCCGGCACGGCAAGCCTGGAGGGTACGGGGATTGCCACCGGTGCCTCTGAATCGCAGACGATCAATGCCTATAGCGCCTCGGCAGCGGGAACTTCCGCTCTGCAGCATACGTATGTAGCCATTGTCAAGCCCGGCTCCCGAACGTTTGTGATCAAGGTGAAGGCCGGCAACAGCGGCGAAACGGAGAAGAGCTACACCGATAAGGCGGCCCATACCTTGAAGGCCGGATACAACTACCAGTATAACTTTACGTCCACCAATGAATTGATTCTGAACGGTATCACCGTAGAACGATTCGTAGAGACAACGGAGCAGGACGCGGGAAACGCCACTTAATGAAGAACAGATACGAAAACAGATATGAACCTACAAAAATACAATCGAATGAAGAAGCCGGCGAATCGCCTCTACATGGCGCTTGCCCTCGGAGCGGGGATATGCCTGACGGCTTCATGCGCCTCGGACGACGGATTCGCCACCGATGAAGGCGCGCTGGAATTGCAGCGGATCGAAGTGGAGGGAGAGGAGAGCGTCACCCGTGCGGAAGCAACCGCTATCACCGAGGTGGACGTGTATGCCACCACTACCGCATCAGCCACCGATCCACACAAGGCGTATGGAGACAATCCACTGATGACATTCTCCTTGAAAGAAGGAGTCTGGACTCCGGACAAGCAGACGATCATGAACAACACTTCGGGTGATGCCTTGCTGTACGCCTATTATCCTCCCGCAGCCATCCAAGCGTCCGGTGACGGTGAACATACGACGGCGGTGAACCTTCCGTCGTCATTGACTGATTTTCTCGCTACCGGGCAGGCCGATTATCTCTACGGTGTGGGTACGGATACGGGGAAAGCCCCCGTCACGGCAACACTTTCCTCGAGAACCGTCAGCTTCAAGATGAAGCATGCGTTGGCCAAAGTCAGTTTCCGTATCGTGAAGTCGGCTTCGGCCACCGAAGCGCTAAAGCTGATACAGGTGGATGTGCTGAGCGGAACCAACCGTCTGCGGACAGGCATCGGGACGATGAACCTGAAAAGCGGATTGCTGAACAGTCTGTCGGATATTTCGACACTGACACTGGCGCAGGCGAGTAGCGTGGAGTTGAAGCTGAAAGAAAACCAGAAAGGACCGAACGTGACCTGCCTCGTGGCGCCGATGGCGAAAGAAGAAACGGTGCTCTCGTTCCGGCTCAAAGTATGTGTGGACGGAGAAGCTGCCGCGAAAGCGCATGCGTTTGAAACCCAATCGGTGACAGCGCAGTGGGAGGCGGGAAAGCATTATGTCTATCTGATTACGGTGGACAAAATGGGAGGTAAGCTGAGCTCGGTACAGATAGAGGACTGGAAGAACGATGCGAACCAGAACACGAGTATCGGGATTTAGTGGAAAACGAACCACTCCGTGTTACTCTGTGTACTCTGTGGTGAACTAAAACAAGAAACGATGAATAAAAGACTGAAACTTTGGATAGGGTGTTGCCTTTGCTTGCTGGGAGCGCCGGGACTGACAGGATGTTCGGAACAGGCTCCCGGGGAACCCGGCACGGAGGAGGGAGATCCGGTATCGCTCCGCTTCTCTCTTTACCGGGCGGAGGCGGACGAGGCTTCGACCCGTGCCGACGCGGCAACGGATATGGCGGATGGAAAGACTTTCTGTATCTATGCTTTCCCCGCAGGTGCGTCTACCACGACGACGGAACCGCTGGATCATAAAGTATATACGGTAAAGAGTGGAGTGGCTACGGGCGAACTCTATCTGTATCGCGGAACGTACGACCTTTATCTGGTATCGTACAACTCTTCGACGGAAGTGCCCGAACTGAAAACGGACGGTACAATTCAGGTGTCGAACGGAAAAGACTTTATGTACACCAGCCTGAAAGGGATCGTGGTGCAACCCAACCAAACGGGAGAAAACATGATGGACGTAGTGCTGCCGGCTCCCTTTAAACGCTTGGGAGCACAGATTAAAGTGAGTGTGGCGGCAAAAAAAGGAACCCATCCGGTTACTCCTATCAGCCTGGTGGTGAACTCCTTCAAGATGGGAGGACTCCGGGCGTCGTTGCCTTACACGTTGGGCAGTACTGCCTGGGGGACGGTGGCGAATGAAACGTTTGCCACGACTCAGTCCTTCACCGGATTCACATATAATACGACAGCGCAGACAGTTACCATTCCACGAGTCAGTACGCCGGTTGTGGTGCTTCCGGTAGACGGATCGGCCATGATTTCTTTTGATGTGAACCTGACGGTAGGTTACAAAGATAATGGGGATAAGACATTGACCGAGACTTATCCGGCGGAGATCCAGAAGGTGTTGCTGCCGGGCATGACCTATACGTTCGACTTCACACTGACGTTCTATGGTATACTCGACCCCGCCGACTTGACGTTGGCGATAGGCGAGTATGAATCGACCGTAACGCTCGATTCGGATGAAATGGGAAAATAACCGGCATATTCATATACAATCATCATATTTAGAATCAGATCAAAACAGAATGGCAAAAAGACAATACATACGACGATGGACGGGCAAATGGGCACTCGGTTGCCTGCTGGCGGTTTCCGGCCTATGGACGGTTTCCGGCTTGCTGGCGGGATGCAGCGAGGAATCCGTAGAGACTTCCGAGGAGCTTCGATTAGTTCTGAAACTGCCTCCGGAGCTGACGGTGGATACCCGCGGAGCGATTAACAGTATTCCTGTTAACACGATCTGGGTGCTGCAATACGCCACCGAGAGCGGAGCGTCAACACTGAAGCAGAAAGCTTTTTTTACGATTCCGGCTAATTCACAGGAGAATCCTGATCCTCAGACGATTGAGGTCAACACCAAGAATGATGATGTTGTTTTTGTCCAAGCGGAGAGTCGCTTCTATGTCATTGCCAATGTGGAACAGTCGTTCTTGAGCAACTTCACCGGAACCGAAGCGGAACTGAAGGCGAAAACGGTGGCCTTTTCCGGTTATAGGAACAAGCCGTCCCTGTTGACATCGGGGCCGCTGGAATATACGCCCGATCCCAAGAAACCGGGTGTAATACCGCTGGTGGTTCCCTTGCGACGGGCTTACGCCACGATTTCCTTGTCCTGGAATAAAAAGGGAGATCTGGCAGACGCAAAGAATCCGAGTAACCTTGTCGTCAAGTCCGTCTCCCTCTACAATGTACCCGCGAATATGGCGCTCTATACGCGGGGAGGCGGAAGTATTAAAGATAAGTATCCTGCGGATAAGGATGGTTCTACGGCTATCACATCCACAGACGGAACTCAGATCACTACTGATTTGAGTCCGTCTTCTCCTTGCGAATTCTATATGCCGGAAAACTTACGGGGAATGGGGACAGCCGCCTCGTTTATGGAAAAGAGCATTCCGGCTAAAGGGCCGGACGGAACATTGGACTACTGTACGTACATCAAGCTGTCGGGTGAATATAAGTATGCAGGAGCATCGGCGCCTATCGGCGTGAACTATCTCCTGCATTTGGGCGGCAACCTGATGACTGACTACAACATCCGCAGAGATTACCTTTATAACCTCACCGTCAATATCAGTGGCGCCAACAGCGCCGATGTGCGTGTGACGATCACGGATGGCAACGTAGTGATGTTCGATGCTGTGGAGGTGCTTCCGGTGAACAATGTAGTTTTCAAATAAAAGACAGAAATGAACTTGATTCACCACAGATTACACGGATTTTCACAGATTAACACCGAATCTTTGATTCGATTAAACTTGATTATCAGTGAAATATAAATAGTTAATCGGAATATAAATAATTAATCAGTGAAAATCCGTGTAATCTGTGGTGAACTTAAAACAAACATACCAATATGAAACATACTTCTAAAAATTTGTGGAAGCTACCGGTGCTTGTCTGCCTATTGGGCATAGCGGCTTGTGAAGAGCGGGCGGATGTCGTGCCGGTCGATGCGGACACGAAGCCCGTGGAGGTATCCCTGTGTTTCGGCTTTGCCGATGAAGAGGACGGGTATAACCTTTCTGCCTCTGCCGATACACGGGGGAATGATTCCGGGCAAGGCGGTGCGTTCACTGCCCGGCCGGTGCCTGCCGTGCGGACCCGTGCAACGGAACCGAGTCATCCGGATGCGCTGTACCAGTTCTATTTGATGCAATATACGGCTGAAGGGACGCTGATGGGCAGTGTGCAATCCAAAGAGCAGATCACTGCGGGAACGGATTTCTCTACCCTGGTGACATTGACACCGGCCACGAACTGCCAGTTGGTGGTGATTGTCTGCGGGAAAGGAAATACGACCCCGAGTATCGGCGGCAGCCTCGCCAATGTGCAACAACAGGTGATGGACGCCGATCTTTTCAAAAAGACGATTCCCGCCGAAGGTTTTACGCAGGATGATATCAACAAGATGCCTTATATGCTCCATCTGCCGTGCGTGAACGTGACGAGCGATGGTAAACTTCAAAGTCCGGACGGGAGCTATGACGCCCGTCTGCTGCTCAGGCGGCTGGTAACACGGCTGACGGTGAACTGGGAAATAGATGCTGCGCTGAAAAACGCGGGTTATGCCCTGAAAGAGGTGAAGCTTTGCCAGGTCCCCGCAGCCTTCCGGTTGCTTGCATCACCGGTGGAGACGCAGTGGGGTATGACCTATCCGTCCGAAGTAGTTGAGTTTATCGATTACTATCGGCTGACGAATGCCTCAGAGTTGGCGGCGGGAAAGAAGACCGTGTGGATACCTGCCAACGTGCGCGGCACTTCGGCGAAGGCCACTTCACCTTATTACCGTACAAAAGAGAATGCCCCCACCGCCGCATCGTATGTAGAACTGGTGGTGGACAATGCCGTCAAGAAAGAACGGCTCTATTATCGTGCTTACTTGGGCGGACAGGAATCAACGGACTTCAACCTCTATGAAAACAAGGATTACACGTGGAAACTTTCCGTCAAATCGACGGCTTACCAGACGGATAAACGCATTCAACTGCTGGACCAAAGTCCGGTGCAAAGCACCAATCTGGTGGAGACATCCAACTGCTTCATGATGAAACCCGGTACGAATATCTGTTTTAATCCGTATAAGCATGAAGCGAAGATGGATGGTTACAATAATCGGTTGAGTGGTTGGAATCCGAAACTGACAAATGGCTCGACATTGGCCGCTGATAAGCAAATAACGGATGTGAGATTACTTTGGCAGACGAAAGACGATGCTACATCGGGCGATTTGGTGATGGGGTATGCCATCAGTGGAGACGACCATTCGAATCTGGCGCGTATCACTGACGGAGGTGATTTGCAAAAAGCCCGTATCCACGTCAAAGTGCCGGTGAGCAAAGGGGGGGAATGCCATGATTGCCGCCTATTCCGGTAATAAAATAGTATGGAGCTGGCATCTCTGGATAACCGATTATGTACCGCAGGGGATTACTTCCTCTGTCACTTATGCTCAGGCACAACAGTTGACACAGAACGGAAGCGTGCATCAATATGCCACTACGGCTTTCAAAAGTGGTGGAACGCATGTCGGGAAGGTGGTTATGGACCGGAATCTGTGTGCCATGGCCGGAGGGTTTCCAGGTGAGAATGCTTCATTGCTGGATTTTGCAAGGCGGATAGGCTATTTGTACTATTGGGGACGCAAGGATCCGTTCTTGGGGTCGACAGACGGAACGGCGAATGAACTCAATGTTATTTATGATGGAGAAGGACGAGGGGTACAACTGGGAAAGGTCGCTTACTCCAATATTACATTAGTAAATGGCAATACGCTGCAATATGTCATTGAACATCCCGACCATATTATAACAGGTTCGAGCAGCGATCAGAACCAAAGCAAATGCTCTTGGTATAGTTTGAATGAAACTACTGCGGACTATCAGTATTTGTATAATAACTCTAAAACTCTTTATGACCCTTGTCCGGCAGGATGGAAGATTCCCCATCAAACAGTGTATAATGGCTGGGGCAAGAGCCAGGCGTATTGGTTTGATGCGAATGGAACGTTTGTGGAAAGTGGTAGTGCACACGAGCGGGGTGGACGTCTGTATAATGTATCCGGTGGGAATGGTGTGCCCTCTCCTCGTACAGAAGATAATACAGCCTGGTTTCCGGTTACGGCATACCGATCCTTTAGCGATGGAAAATTGATATTTAATGGAAGTGCAGCCGGATACGAAGGAACGAATACGATAGCAAAGAATGGCAATAATTACCGGATATATTATACAAAAATAGCAGCAGGAGAATTGAGTACTCCGAATAATGCTTGGGGAATGATCGGTGAGCCTTATCCGTTTCGATGTGTACAAGAATAATAATGATATGAAACAGACTTGGAAGAATAAATGGTTAATGCTCTTGGGAGGCATGACGCTTCTTGGAGGGTTGAGTGGATGTGAAGATCGTCCGGAGGGTACTGTTCCTTTTCCTGAAGGTGAAGAGGTGACGGTATCGCTGGTCTTCGGCTTTGC
>ERZ809152.446-NODE-446-length-22215-cov-3.607446_pt1 | contig 22215 bp, 20 predicted proteins | sample MGYA00520518_ERZ809152 | MGnify/ENA primary metagenome ERZ809152 (study PRJEB31570, sample SAMEA3212996) | Homo sapiens | biome: human-gut; feature: human gut; material: fecal | place: Sweden | collected 2011 ...
CTGCCGCATCAACCTTGGCGGGAGACTTTTCGGCAACCCGGTGCTCTTCGTCGTGCTGGTGTGCACAGGATGCTACATGCTCGTCACCGCCGCAAGCCGCCTCGCGGCAACCGGCAACAGGCTGACACGGATGCTGGACTATACGGGACGGCACACCATGGCGATCATGCTGTGGCACATCCCCGCATTCAAACTGGTGATACTCTTTCAAATGTGGGTTTGCGACTACCCGCCCCGCTACCTGGCCTGCCACCCGGTCATCCCCACAGGGTCGCCCTGGTGGTGGATACCCTACACCGTGGTCGGAATCACCCTGCCGCTGGGCTTCTGCCTGCTGTACGACCGGCTCATACGATCCGTTCGATGGTAATGTCGGGATTCTCACGCAGCAGGTCGACATAGCGGTCTTCATCCGTATTCCCCTTGGCACGGATGACCAGGGTGGCCCGGTAGACGATGCCGTCGGCGCTGCGCTGTGCCTCGACCTCATAGGAGATCACGGCATATTCGCGGCTCTGCAACTCGTTGAACATCTCGTCGACCGCAGCACGCTTCGTAGCCGAAAAGACCACCATCGTCCTGCGGCGCCCCAACCCGCCAAAGACCAGCGTAAGCACTTCGAGCGCGAAGAGCGTCAGCACCGTAGCCGCTGCAGCCACGACATACATATGCGCCCCGGCCGCAAGGCCGATGCCGGCCGTCGTAAGCCCGCGCACCAACTGGCGGTGGATGATGATCGTACCGGCGCCGATGAAGCCGATGCCGCTCACCACCTGTGCAGCGATACGGCTGGGGTCGAGCCCCACGCCTGTATGCATCAGGATATCGGCGAAGCCGTACTGCGACACGATCATTATCAGCGCACTGCCCAGCGCAACCAGGAAATGGGTGCGGAAACCCGCATCCTTGACCCGGTATTCGCGGTCGAGGCCGATCACCGTGCCGCAAAGGCCTGCCACGCACAAGCGTATGATAAAATCCCACTCCATCTCCATCGTCCTGCGGTTTTTGATTTACCTATTCAAATATACGGAAAATTATCGGGATCAGCAAACCGACCTGGGGCACAGGCGGCGGACAGCCCCCGGCGTTTCCCTGCAATAATTGCGCAACGGGAATAAAAAGAGGGAGATTTTTCAGCCCCGCGATTGCGGTATGCCGAATTTTTGTTATCTTTGCAGGCTAAGTTTAACTAATTAACTATTTACGACAATGCCGAAAATGAAAACCAATGCCGCTGCGAAGAAGCGTTTTACCTTCACCGGCACAGGAAAGATCAAGCGCAAACACGCTTATCACAGTCACATCCTGACCAAAAAGACGACTAAACAGAAACGTAACCTCTGCTACTCGGGTACGGTTTCTGCGGTCGACGAGGCCAAAATCAAGAACCTGCTGGTCAAGTAATCGACCTGCGGAAGTTATTAACCGGAGCGAATCAGCCCCAAAGAACGCGGGAGAACCGCGTCGCTGACAGCTCTTCAAAAACTTTACAAGTATGCCACGTTCAGTCAACGCCGTTGCATCACGCGCACGTAGAAAAAAAGTTTTGAAACTTGCCAAAGGTAACTTTGGTTCAAGGGGAAATGTTTGGACCGTTGCGAAAAACACGGTCGAAAAGGGTTTGCAGTATGCATATGCACACCGCCAGCTCAAAAAGCGGACATTCCGCTCGCTGTGGATCATGCGTATCAACGCAGCAGTCCGCGCACAGGGAATGACCTATTCACAATTTATCGGCAAACTCAACGCCAAGGGCATCGCACTGAACCGCAAGGTTTTGGCCGACCTGGCGATGAACGAGCCAAAAGCATTCGAGGCAATAGTTAAAGCAGTTAAATAAACCCTTTCACGGAAGGGTTTGCAGCGGCGGACACCTCGGTGTCCGCCTTTTTTGGCATCACCGCGAAACAAGCATGGAAAACTGGAAAAAGACATTCGGGATCATCTGGAGCGGGCAGCTCGCCTCGATCCTCAGCAGCTCGGTCGTCGGCTACGCGATCATCTTCTGGATGAGTATCGAGACCGGTTCGGCCGAGGTGCTGGCGCTGGCAGCAATTGCGGGTATGCTGCCCCAATCGCTGCTGGGCCCGGTCGTCGGGGTCTACGTCGACCGATGGGATCGCAAACGCACGATGATCCTGGCCGACAGCTTCATCGCGTTCTGCACGCTCATCCTGGCCGTGCTTTTCTGGTTCGACGTGGCGCAGATGTGGCATATCTACATCCTGCTGGCCTGCCGCTCGGTGGGATCGGCCTTCCATTCGCCATCCATGCAGGCTTCCGTGCCGCTGCTGGCTCCCGAGGCCCAGCTGACCCGGGTGGCGGGCATCAACCAGATCATCAATTCGCTGTCGAACATCATCGGCCCAGCACTGGGCGCCGTGCTCATCAGCTTCACGGGCATCGGCAATATCCTGCTTCTGGACGTCGCCGGCGCCATCATCGCCTGCACCTCGCTGCTGTTCGTACACATCCCCAATCCCGTGCGGGGCACACTCAAACCAAATCTTTGGAGGGAGTTCCGCGAGGGATTCAGCGCCATCACCGCCGTACCGGGGATGGCATGGCTCTTCACGCTGACGATCCTCGTGCTCTTCTTCATCATGCCCGTCGGCGTGATGTTCCCGCTGATGACCCTGCAACATTTCGGCGGCAGCACCTATGACATGAGTCTCATCGAGATCGTATGGGGCGGCGGAGCGCTTGTCGGCGGCGCCATCATGGGCGCACGCGTCTACCGCGTCAACCGCATCGTCCTGATCAACCTGATGAACTTCATCGTCGGCGTATCGTTCACGCTGTCGGGTATGCTTTCGCCGGGGGCCTTCGCCCTCTTCGCCGTGCTCTCGTGCATCGAGGGCATCGCGGGCGGCATCTTCAACGCATCGTTCGTGGCGGTCGTACAGACCCGCATCGACGCGGGTGTCCTGGGGCGCGTGATGTCGCTCTATTACAGCTTCGGGTTGCTTCCGTCGGCTATCGGACTGCTCGGTACGGGGTTCCTGGCCGAACAGGTCGGGCTCACCACGACCTTCGTCATCGCAGGACTTGTGATCTGCACGCTCGGACTCACGGCTTTCTGCATCCCCTCGGTCATGCGGCTCGACAGGCAGTCAAAAAGCGCGGAGCTCCAGACAAAGGCAACGGACGGGAAATAAATCCCGGGCAGGGCACGGAACGACAGAAAGCAACCACGTATCCGGGTTACCCCGGAGCAACCTCCCGGCAAAACGCCCCCTGGTACGACCGGGCAGCACCGGAGCCACCGCCTACAAAACATCACCGGAGCAAGTCCCCGACAAACAGCCCCCCATCCGCCCCCCCAGACAACAGACCGCCCGGCAATCCGCCAGTCAACCGGCCACTTGGCCAACAGGCCGCCCGGAAAATAAAAATGCGGTGCGAATTTTCGCACCGCATTTACTTTTTACAATCAAAATTAGATCGTCACCGTATTTCCTGCATATTCGATCGTCGTCAGCAATTTCTTGCCGTCGGCACTTACGGCATATTTCACCGTCACTTTCGGAGAGGGGAAGGCCGTAAAATCGTACCCGCCGGTCATCATCGCCTCGAACTTACCTTCGCGGATGCTCGACCTCGTGTAATACTCGACATCCGTCAGCGTCATGCTCAGCTCCAGAGACGTTGCATTGTCCATCGTATAGAACGAAGGGCCGTAAATTGCACCCGTCGTGTTCACGACGAACTTCTCGCCCATGCAATCCGAATAGGTGAAATTCATGTTATGGGGCTTCAACGTCATACGGCCGCCCCAATTCGAGGTAAAATTGCTGCCCGAATCGAGGTAGCAGGCCTGATTCGCAATGCTGATCGCATAGGCTCCGTTTTCATCGTTGTAGAGCTGCGTGGAACCGCCCACCAGCGAAGCCTTTACCGACGTATTGCCGTTGGTGGCAACCAGCACCAGTTTTTCGTCGAACGTCACCGACCAGACCTTTCCGGCCACGGCATCTTCGAGCAGCGGGGCCCCGCCCGTGTCGATCAGCACGGCGCCCTCGCGCGAATAGCCGTCCATGTCCATTGCAGGATTGAAAGTGATTTTGTAGCCAGTGGTCGTCTTTTCGATCTTCGAAGAGGTGCCGAGCAACTTGCCCTTGATGGAGATGCCTTCGATTTTCACATCCTCGAAGTTATCCACCCCCTGCTTGTGGGCTTCGGCCACAAGCATCGCCATACGCAGACCGATGTTGGCCTGCTCGGTCGCCATGGAATACTGGCTGGATGTCCAGTTGTAGATGTTGATCCCCTTCTCAACCGGTTGCAACTTCTTATAGGTGTCGTCCTCGTTGATACACCCGGTGAAAACCATCGACGCTACTACCGCCGCCGCCACAAACAAAAATTTTTTCATCATATACAATTTTAATAATACTTTATTCCTATAAACGTCCCGATTCGAAAAATACTGCGCCCGGGCATGAAAAATGTGCGAATTATTCTATTTTCATCCTGCAAACCGGGCATCCGGCCCCAAATCATCGCCGCCAAAAGGTGCGCCAGGCCCGGCACAGAAAACTTCCCGGAAACCGGCCCCAACGTTTTCCCAGGTTCGATTGCGGCTCAAAGGTACGAATATTTCACTTTTTTTCACTATATTGGCGTTGTAATATATAATATTTGAGCATAAACCCAAAACTCTTGTTGCTTATGTCGATCCTATCGTTTTTCGGATGCGGAAAGAAAGCTCCCGAATACCCTGCCGACACGCTCACGACGCGCGACGGTACGCAAATCACGATCACCTTTTTCAGACACGCCTCGCTTTCGGTCGAGGCCGGCGGAAAATACATCTACGTAGATCCCGTAAGCGGCTATGCCGACTACGCCGCCCTGCCCAAGGCCGACGTGGTACTTATCACCCACTCGCACTACGACCACCTGGACGTGGCGGCCGTCGAAGCGATCCAGACCCCGCAGACCGAGATACTCTGCGACCGCACATCGGCCGAGGCGTTCGAAATGAACTGCTACACGATGCGCCCGGGCAGTGTCGCCACGCCGCGCGATTACCTGAAAGTCGAGGCCGTGGCTGCCTACAACACCACCGACGGGCATCTGCAATTCCACCCCAAAGAGCGTGAGGACTGCGGCTACGTGCTCACGATAGGCGGCTCGCGCATCTACATCGCGGGCGATACCGAACCCACGCCCGAATTGAAGGCGCTGAAGAATATCGACATCGCCTTCCTGCCGGTCAACCAGCCCTACACGATGACCGTCGACCAGGCCGTCGAGGCCGTCAAGGCGATCCGGCCGACGATATTCTACCCCTACCACTACGGCGAAGTCGAGGAAAAGACCGACATCGACCGTCTCGCACGGGAGTTGGAAGGCGTGACCGAGGTGCGTATCCGGCCGATGGAATAAGGCCGCCCGGCCGGCAAACGGCAGGCGTCCGGGCTCCGGCAAACCGTTCCGCCCCGACCGTCCCGCCCTACAACCGCCCCCCTTGGCAAACTGTCCTGCCCCCGGTGCGCCGCATGGCCCTCAGCAAACCGTTCCGCCCCTGGTGCGCCGCACGGCCCCCGGCAAAACCAAAGGAGTATCCCCCAAAAGCGGGATACTCCTTTTTCCATCCGGAAAGGCTGGGTTATTTGCACTCCCTGCCGACGATATTGCGCTCGACGACAAACGAAACGATCAGTCCGACACCGCCGAAGCAGAGAACCGACCCGCCGTAGACGATGCTGCGCATTTCGTACGAAGCATCATAGGCACACCAGTTCAGCAACATGAAGGCGAAGAGCAGCCCGAAACCGATGCCCAGCAAAAGGCAACCGGCCTTCAGGGTTCCGGACACCCCGCCCGACACGGGACGCACCGACACGGGAGCGCCGATCCTCACACCCATCGGTACGAACTTCAGGTAGTCGATCAGAGCATTGCCGTCCATTTTATCAATGATCATGCGGCGCTCGCGACGGCACACGAGCAGTTCGAAGAACTTGTAGATTCCCAGCGTGACCACGCCTACGACCAGGGGAACAAAAATAAAATCCATCATAATTTTTTAAGTATTAGAGATTAGCGATTCGTTTTTTGCGATCTTTGCCTTATTAGACGCAGCTCCGCGAAAAAGGTTACAGTTTTCGGGAAAACAGCATCGGCGTGTAACCTTTTCCGGCCACGTGCGTCTAACCGGATAGCAATGCAACAACAGGAGGAACTGGAGCTGATCCGACGGATCGTAAACGGAGAAACCGATCTGTATGCCATCCTTGCCCGGCGGTACGGGCGGGTGGTCTACACGCTGGTTTCCCGCATCGTCGGCTGCGCAGAGGATGCCGAGGAGCTGGCTCAGGACGTTTTCCTCAAGGCGTTCCGCAACCTGCACAGGTTCAACGGGCGCAGTTCGTTCCCGACCTGGCTCTTCCGGATCGCTTACAACACGGCGGTCTCCGAGACACGGCGCCGCAAACGCGAATGGGCCTGCATCGACCAGGCGCGGCTGGCGAACCTGCCCGACAGCGAAGCCGAGCGGATGGATGCCTGGGAGGGAAGGCAGGAATACCTCGACGCTCTGGCCCGTGCCGTCGGTGAGTTGGAGCCCGAAGAGCGGGCACTCGTCACGCTCTTCTACTACGAAGAGTACTCCGTAAGCGAATGCGCCGGGATCACGCAGATGTCGGAGTCCAACATCAAAGTACGGCTCCACCGCATCCGCAAAAAACTGTATATACTGGTAAATACGCAACTGCATGGAAGCGAAAAATAACATAATCCGCCGCGCGCTGGAGCAAGCCCCGGATACGCAACTGCCCGAAGGGTTCTGCGAGAGGCTCATGGAACGTCTGGAACGCGAATCGGCGCGGCGCGAACGGCGCGAAACATGGTTGCTGGGCACGGCGGGCGTACTCTGCCTGCTGGCGGTGATCGCCGGGCTCGCCTGGTATTTCTGGTACGAACCGGGCGTCGGGCTGCATCTGCCCGACATGCCTTCATTCCCCGACATGCCCGCGTTCACAGGCCCGGGCTCCTTAAAATTTCCCGAACCGGATTTCCCGGCCGAAAGCAGGCGGCTGTCCCTGTTCTACGTCTTTATCGCCGCAACGTTCCTCGGCCTCGCAGGGCTCGACCTCTACCTGCGCAGGCGCAGGCACAATGTTATGAAAACAAACGGGCACCCGCACCGATAAACCGGGCGGATCGGGGGAAACCGACGGCAGTACAGGAGCCCGCCCAACAACCGAAACAAAAGGGAGGACAATATTGTCCTCCCTTTCCGATAACAAAACCCGCCGGCGTTATTTCTTCGTGTCGGCTTTTTTCGGTTCGGCCTTGACCTTGATCGAAGCAAAACCCTTGACGATATTATCGTCGCTGTTTTTCGTGGAATCGTAGACCACGGTCACCTCCTTCTTGGGCAGGTCGACCTTCACGTCCTTGACGCCCTTGCCGAGCGAGGGGACATTGTTCATGATCTTCTTGACACAGTGTTCACAGTCGATGTCGGTCGTGAAAACCGTCGTCACCGTCTTTTTGTCGGCAGCCTTCTGCGCTGCACACATGCCCACACCCATCACGAGTGCAAGGCACAGCATTAAAATTTTCTTCATCCTGGTGTTTATTTAAAGGTTAATCAATACAAATTGAACCGCAGGCCGATATAGAATTTGCGCCCCATCAGCGGCCCCCATACGTTCATCGAGTTGAAACCCGTCGAATAGGGGTTGTCCGCATTGAGGATCGGGTCGTGCTGGCGGTAGTCGGCGATGTTCTCGCAACCGGCATAGATGTCGAACTTGCCGACCTTGCGGCTTATCTGGGCGAAGAACATCGGGTAACGCGGCGAGTACTTGTCGTCGGCCAGGTCGCCCGTCTGCGTCGGGATGCGCGCAGGGCCGTTCAGCTGTGCCGTCGCGTCGAACACCCAGCGGCGGAATTTCGTGGCGTACTGGATGTTGAGCAGCGTCTTGTACTGGCTCACCAGCGGCCGTTCCACGCGGGCGGTCTTTCCGTCGGGGCGATCGATCGTCATCTCGCTGTCCGTATAACGGAACGTGGCGAAGATGTCCAACCGTTCGACAGGCGTCCACGAAAAGTCGATCTGGTAGGTATCCGTATAGGAACGCTTGTCCGAATTATAGAGCACGATCTGGTCGGCGCTGTACTCCTGGTCGGCGATCACCGAATTGTAGAACTGCGTGCGGAAATAGTCGAAGCTCAGCGTTGCGTCGCCGGGACTGACCAGCCCGAAGGTCTGCGTGAGGCTTCCGCCCACCGTGAGCGCCTTCTCCAGGCGGTTGAAGCCGTCGAAATCGGGGATTACGATCTGCCGTCCGGTCGCCAGCATACCGATGTTGTCGGTGATGACATTGGTCGAACGGTATCCCAGGCCGGCCGAGCCGCGCAGCGTGGTCGAGGGGGTGATGTTCCAGCGGATATGCCCGCGGGGCGTCACGAAGAACTTGTCATAAAACGCATTGTAATCGCCGCGGATACCCGCCACGACCGAGAACTTGTCCTTGATCGAATAGGTATACTCGGCATAGGCACCCACTTCCTGCTCGTTGCGGTCGAAGTCGTAGAGCGTAGCCGGAGCCGCCGCAATCCACGGGGTGTTGTTGGCAAAACTCTCGCGGTAGTACTGCAAATGTCCCTGTGCACCGACGATCAGCGACGACCGGTAGGTGAAATAGTGGTTGTACATGAGGTTCAGCGAGAGCGTATTCTCATTGCCGCGGTAGTCGTTCAGCCCGAAATAGGCGTTCTCGTTGAAGTGGTCGAAATCGGCCACGAAAGCCAGGTTCGAACGCATCTCGTCCTGCTCGTCGGCATCGTAGACCGACGGGCCGACGGGCATACCTATTTTAAAATAACCGTTCGCGCCGCGGTTGCGGATCTTCGAACCGTAGAGGGGCATATCGGCGCCCGTCTCCTTCCAGTTCCAGTTCTTCTCCATCTCGTCGCGCATCGAATTTTTGTAGTCGAGCATACCGCCCAGGCGGTTCTCCTGTACGAATTTCCATCCCCAGCGGATCTGCGTACCGTTATCGGCCGCATAAAGCCACTTGTTGGCCACGTTGATCTGGTCGGAGAGCGGCAGGTCGCGGAATCCGTCGTCGTTGTGATCCATCTTGCGGACGTCGGTATCCATCGAACCGTGGAGCAGGATGACGCTCGACAGTTTCTTGTCCTTCGTGACGGGGAACGCCGTCGAGATGTTGGCCTCGGGGCGCAGTTCGTCGTCCAGATAGAGGTTCACGAACAGCCTCTCGTCGTCCGTCGGCTTGCGGTGCTCGAGGTTGATCTGCCCCGTGATGGCCTCATGCCCGGCAGTCACCGACGCCACGCCTTTCGATACCTGAATCGAATTGAGCCACATGCCGGGCGTGTAGCTCAGTCCGTAGGGGGCGCTCAGCCCGCGCATGATCGGGCGGTTTTCGTCGAGTATCTGAGTGTAGGTACCGGCCAGGCCGAGCATCTTGATCTGCCGTGCGCCCGAAATGGCATCGCTGTACCCGACGGTCACCGACGCCGAGTTCTCGAAGCTCTCGGCCAGGTTGCAGCAGGCCATCTTGCAGAGGCCCGCGAACGAGATCATCTCGCCCTTGACGATGCCGTCACGCTTGACGAAGTTGCCGCTCAGATTACCCTCGACCACCACGTCCTCCAACGCCACGCCTTCGGAAGCGAGCGTGAATTCGATACGCTCCGCACCGCCTGCCACACGCAGCGTGTCGTTCACATATCCCAGATACGAGGCGACCAGATTGTCGTAACCTTTTACCCGATGGAGCAGGAACGCCCCCTGGGCATCGGTGCTGGCACCGATCGTAGTACCCTCCCAGTAAACCGAAGCGCCCACCAGCGGCTGGTTGTCGGCGTCGCGGACTACACCCCGCAAATCCTGTGCGCTGAGGGTTCCGCACACGGCAAGGGAAGAAACAGATAAAATGATTTTGTTGATTTTCATTACATTCCGTTATTGGTTAAAACTATTTGCGGGCGGATGCGCGCAGCATCCGTCCCAAAAAGGTTTTAAGCCAATACGGGAGGGGCACGAAGGCCTGCGGAGCGCACATGGCCCCGCATGACGAAAGGATCGCCGCATTCGGGAAGCGTCTCCCCGAAGAACTTGAGGACGGCCGCGACCGGAGCCTCCGCAACCAATGCGGGCGGCAGGTCGGTGACCGTGCAGCGGATGAATCTCTCGTGGTTATCGGAAGAAGAACCCGTATAGAGTTCGATTTCGGTCGAATGGTGGTTGCCGCAGCAGGGAGCCTTCAGCGACTCGCCGGCACCCGCGGCATCGGCGCTGTGCTGGCAGTGGTGGCAGCAGACATGCGACGACATCGTGACGCACTTGCACGAAAGCGACACATACGCAGGGCCGCCCCACGCCGTCAGGTAGATGGCGAGCAGCAACAGCGATATGAGTCTTTTCAATTTCATGCTACCTTTCAGGTTTTCCGCCCGTGCGCCGGACACGTGCCGCCGGTTACTCCAGCACGCCGCATTCGGCGAGCTTCGCAGCCCAGGCCCCGGCATCGCGCTGTGCGGTGGCTTCGTCCACGTCGTAACGCTCCAACAACAGGGCGGCTGCGTCCCCGGTGGTAAAGTCCTTGCCGCCGAGCGCCTCCCAAAGATAGAGCGACGAATCGTTGAGCGCCAGGATACGGGTCATGTCGGCACCGCAGCGGCCCGGCATGATAATCACATGCTCCCCCGCCATCTCGCGCACTTTGAATTTTTCGCTTATCTTCATTTGTCGAACGTCTAATCCGATGCAAAAGTATAAAAAATTCCGGGAAACACCTAATTTTTCCTACCTTTGTATTCATGGAAAGGCCAGCGGACAAGATATACGACGTACTGAAACGCTACTGGGGCTTCACCGAATTCCGCCCCGTACAGGAGCGTATCATCCGTTCGGTGATGGACGGGCGCGACACCCTGGCCCTGATGCCCACGGGCGGCGGAAAGTCGCTTACCTACCAGATCCCCGGGCTTGCGCAGGAGGGGCTGTGCATCGTCGTGACGCCCCTGATCGCCCTGATGAAAGACCAGGTCGACCGCCTGCGGGCACGGCACATCCCGGCCGTGGCGATCCATTCGGGGCTCTCGCCGCGTGCAATCGACATCGCGCTGGACAACTGCGTCTACGGCGACGTCAAGTTCCTTTACGTCGCCCCCGAGCGGCTCGCAACGGAGGCCTTCCGCCTGCGCGTCGTGCGCATGAACGTATCGCTCGTGGCCGTCGACGAAGCCCACTGCATCTCGCAGTGGGGCTACGATTTCCGCCCCTCGTACCTGCGCATCGCCGAGCTGCGCGAAAAACTACCCGGCGTCCCGGTGCTGGCGCTCACGGCCTCGGCCACGAAACTCGTGGCCGAAGACATCATGCGCCACCTGCGGTTCGCCGAACCGCATATCCTGCGGAGCAGCTTCGCACGTCCCAACCTTTCGTACAGCGTCCGCCACACCGACGACAAGAACGGGCAGCTGCTGCGCCTGGTACGCAACGTCCCCGGCTCGGGCATCGTCTACGTCCGTACGCGCGAAGGCACCGAGCAGGTCGCCGACATGCTGCGCAGGGAGGGCATAACGGCCGCGGCCTACCATGGGGGCATGGGGCATGCCGAACGCTCGCTGCGGCAGGAGGAGTGGGTCTCGGGCAGGACGCGCGTGATGGTCGCCACCAACGCCTTCGGCATGGGCATCGACAAACCCGACGTGCGCTTCGTCGCCCATTACAGCATGTGCGACTCGCTCGAGAGCTACTACCAGGAGGCCGGCCGAGCGGGCCGCGACGGTATGCGGAGCTACGCCCTGCTGCTGGTCTCGTCGGACGACGGCGAACGCATCGTGCGGCGTTTCGAGCAAGAGTTCCCGCCGCTCGAAAAGATCAAGGACATCTACGAACGGGTCTGCTCCTACCTGCAGGTCGGCATCGGCGACGGCGCCCAGGCATCGTTCCTGTTCAACATCCACGACTTCTGCGCCCGCGAGCACCTCTACTCCGGCACGGTCGTAAGCGCCCTGAAGCTCCTGCAGCAAAACGGGTACATGACGCTGACCGACGCACAGGAGAACCCGGCGCGGATCATGTTCTGCGTGAGCCGCGACGACCTCTACAAACTCCGCGTGCAGCGCGACGAGCTGGATCACTTCATCCGCACGCTGCTGCGCCTCTACAACGGGGTCTTCACCGAATTCCGGCAGATCGACGAGGGCGAGATCGCCACCTGGAGCGGCTATACCGTACAGCGGGTCAAGGAGCTGCTCAAACGCCTCTGGCAGTTGCGCGTGATCCGCTACGTCCCCTCCAACCGCTCGCCGATCCTCTTCATGGACGAGGAGCGGCTGCCCCGCGCCGACCTCTACATCGCCCCCGAGACCTACAAACGGCGGCAGGAGCTGATGCGCGAACGCTTCGAACACATGCTCGCCTACGCCGCGAACGAGACCCGTTGCCGCAGCGCCGTTCTGGAAGGGTATTTCGGTGAAGGCGCCCCTGCGGCATGCGGCGTATGCGACATCTGCCTCGCACACAAACGTGCCGGGAAGCGGCAGGCACAGGGCTGCCGACGGCGGGCTGCGCGAAAAACTGCGGCAAAGGCTATCCCGCGGGGCAGCCGACCCGCACGAACTGGCCGCGGAATTCCCCGGGGAGGCACAGCAGATAGGCCGGGCGCTGCGCGAATTGCTCGACGAAGGCATCGCCGGCACGGGCAGGGACGGGAAAATCGGGTTAAAATAGGGCCGCAACCGCCCGCGGGGATGTAAAAAATCGCCCCGCATGCCGTTTTCCGGAAATAATTCCCTATTTTTGTGAGAATGTTCCACGGCATGACTACGACAAACAACTTTACGGATAAGATCAGCAACGAGGAGGCCGCAGCGCTTCCGGCCATCGAATTCAGGGGCGAAATACGCATCGTCGACAATGAGCGCGACATCGTCCCCGCCTGCAAATTCCTGATGAAACAACGCGTCATCGGTTTCGACACCGAGACCCGCCCGTCGTTCCGGCCCGGGGTGACGTTCCGCGTGTCGCTGCTGCAACTCTCCACGCCGCAGCTATGCTTCCTTTTCCGGCTGAACAAGATCCCGTTCGCCAAGCCGATCCTGCAGGTGCTCGAAAGCAAGGAGATCCTGAAGATCGGCGCCGACGTCGCCGGCGACCTGCGCTCGCTGCGCCAGATACGCCATTTCCGCGACGCAGGGTTCGTCGACCTGCAAACGATAGCCCCCCAATGGGGCATCGGAGAGAAGAGCCTGCGCAAACTCTCGGCCATCGTGCTGGGGCAGCGCGTATCGAAAGCCCAGCGGCTGAGCAACTGGGAGGCCGCGACATTCACCGACAAACAAAAACTCTACGCCGCGACCGATGCGTGGGTCTGCACGGCGATCTACGACCGACTGCTTCACACACCCCAAATCAAACATCCCGAATTATGACACCCCAAGTATACCTGCGCAAAGGCAAGGAAGAATCGCTCATGCGCCGCCACCCGTGGATTTTCTCGGGCGCCATCGACCACATCAAGGCCGAAGACGAATCGGAAATCACGGAAGGTGCCCTGGTCGAAATATATACCCGCACGGGCGATTTCATCGCCCTGGGACACTATCAGATCGGCTCGATCGCCGTGCGCGTGCTTACATTCGACAAGGAACCGATCGACCAGGCCTGGTGGAACCGGCGCATCGCCGTGGCCTACGACGTACGGCGCACGCTCGGACTCACGGACAACCCCGACACGGACTGCTACCGCCTCGTCCACGGCGAAGGCGACGGGCTGCCGGGGCTCGTGGTGGACATCTACGGCACGGTGGCCGTCGTCCAGTGCCACTCCGTCGGCATGTACCTTGCCCGCCAGGATATTGCGCGGGCGATCCTGGCTGCCTACGGCGACCGCATCACGGCCATCTACGACAAAAGTTCGCAAACCGTACCCTTCAACGCCAGGCTGGGTGCTGTGGACGGATACCTGTGGGGAAGCTCCGACCATTCGGCGCACGTGGTGACGGAGAACGGCGAGAAATTTCTCGTCAACTGGGAGCAGGGGCAGAAAACCGGGTTCTTCCTCGACCAGCGCGAAAACCGGGAGCTGGTCAAACGCTACTCGAAGGGGCGCACGGTGCTCAACACCTTCTGCTACACGGGGGGCTTCTCGGTCTATGCCATGGCTGGGGGCGCCGAGAAGGTCTGCTCGGTGGACTCTTCGGAACGCGCCGTCGTGCTGGCCACGGAAAACATGAAACTCAACTTCGGCCCGCAGGCCAACTTTACGGAAACGGCCGCCGATGCCGTGGAGTACCTCAAGAACATCGAAGACAAATACGACCTGATCATCCTCGACCCACCGGCCTTCGCCAAGCACCACAAGGTGCTGGGTAATGCCATGCAGGGCTACAAGCGCCTCAACGCCCGCGCCATCTCGCAGATACGTCCCGGCGGCATCCTCTTCACGTTCTCCTGCTCGCAGGCGGTGTCGAAGGAGCTGTTCCGCACGATGATCTTCTCGGCTGCGGCCATCGCGGGCCGCAACGTGCGCATCCTGCACCAGCTGACGCAACCCGCCGACCACCCGGTGAGCATCTACCACCCCGAAGGCGAGTACCTCAAGGGACTGGTGTTGTATGTAGAATAAGGAAAGAAAGACCGCCCCGAACGGACATGGAAAAAACCGCACACCCGACCTACGCCCACTGCCCGATCCGCCATATCGTCGACCGCTTCGGGGACAAGTGGTCGCTGCTGGTACTCTACAACCTCCATACGAGCGGGTGCCTGCGTTTTTCGGAAATCCACCGCCGGACGGCCGACATCTCGCAGAAGATGCTCACATCGACACTCCGCAAGCTGGAACAGGACGGGCTGCTGTCGCGCAAGGTCTACCCCGAGGTGCCGCCCCGCGTGGAATATGCGCTCACGCCCCGCGGCGAGTCGCTCATGCCCCACCTCACAGCGCTTATCGGGTGGGCAGAGGAAAATTTCGACGCCATCCTCGAAGACCGGGAGCGGGAAAAGATATAGCGACGGCCAGAGCCTGCCCGGCAAATCAAGCGGATACCTGCGGACAGCCCCCTGTCGTCAGCCGTCGGCAAAACGTTGTCAGCCGACAGCAAAATAAGGACGCTCCCACAACGAGCAACGGGAAACGCCCATCCGCGGAACCGGGCGCCCCGCAAGCAAGACAGCGGGAGCCAATCGCCCCCCCGGAAATGCGCCCGCAAAGGCATCGGCTGGCGGCAACGAGATCGGCATCCGGCACATACCCTCAACAAAAAAAGTCCCTTCCGGGACTTTTCCTATTTTACCTTTTCATAGACATAGACTTCGTGCAGTTCGCTGTCGTACCCCGGATAGAAGCCCCTGACCATTCCCAGCACGATGCGCGAACCCCGGTTCGAAAGTACCAGCAGCTCGTCCGTCACAGGATCGACGGTCAGCCCCTCGATCTCGCCCGCGCGCCGGAAATCGGACATCATGCGGAACGGCAACACCGCAGCATAGCTTTTCCCGTCGCGCAGGTCGGCAATATAGAGGTTGTCCGGCTCGTCCAGGTCGGCATCGCCGTCGTCGGCCGAAATGAGCATCTGCCCGCCGGCCATATATATCCCTTGCTGCCACTGCGGCACCGGGCGCAGGTGGACTTTGCGCACATACTTGCCCGTCGCCAGGTCATAACCGTACAGGTAGCGCCCGTCGACCCAGTCGGCCATCCAGACCATATTCCGGTCGCGGTCTACGGCCAGCCCGCACACCTCGACCTGCCCCGAGGCCGGTTCCCAGTCGATCGACCGCTTCCACGTCAGGTCGCCGGCATCGTACACGGCGACCTGGATATTCTCACCCTTGCCGTCGTCGAAAGTCTCAATGCCGGCATAAATCTCACCGTTCCATACGTCGATATCGCCGATATGGTTCGCGGCGAGCGGCAACCCTTCGAACGGCTGCCCGTTACGGGCGACCAGCCGTCCCTGCTTGTCGTACTTGTAGAGCACCGTACTGCCCGAAACATAATAGTAGTTCGAGTCGGCGGCGATCCCCTGCCGTCCTTCGACCGGGAAAACCCGCGACAGGCGGTACTCCCCGCCCAATGTCTGCGCCCGGAGTGCGGTTCCGGCCGCCAACAAGAGCAATACAAAAAAAGTTCGTTTCATCGTTATCTGCAATACTATTTGGCAATCATATACTTGATACGCCCGGCCTCACGGCCCGGATTTTCGTTCCCCACTCTGCGCCCCTGGATTTCCGTGCTCCAAATCCTGCGCCCCGGATTCACACCCGGCTTCGTACCCAGGCAGCTGTCGTGCCCCCTCCCGGGCCGCGCCCGAAACTCCGTCCCGCCCCGAGGCAACTTCGGCCTTGCTGCCCGGATTTTTTCATCCCCGGCTGCGCGCCCCGGCAACTGTTGTGCAGCGCCCCGGCTGCGCCCGCGGCCCGATCCTTCCCGGAGCGCTTCCCCGAGGGGGCTTCTGCCTCGCCGTCCGGCAACACCTGAAAAGGCCGCCGCCGCGTAGTCGGGATATACAATCGCAAACCTGACGGAGCAAAAACGAGGCCGGAGCCGGAAACCCGCATCGCAGGAACCGCCTCCGGCCTATTCATATCGCGTATCGTCGGGCTTCGCGGAACCGCGCGGGCCACCGGGCTTCACGCATCGGCCTGCGCCGTATCCGGCAATCCCCGCTGCCGGCCCTGCGCCGGTGCGAACCGTTTACTTGCGTTTGGTACGCTGCTGCGCCTCCTGCTGGCGGAGGAGCTCCTCGTAGCGCTGCTGGAACTTCGACTTCTTGCCCTTGCTCCGTTTGGCGGCATTGGCCTGCATGACGGCATGGATCTTATCGTCGTCGACCATGCGGCGGATCAGCAACGTCTGGCCGATGGTAAAGAGGTTCGACAGCAGGTAGTAGTAGCAAAGGCCGCTCGAATAGCTGTTGAACCACAACAGCATCATGATCGGCATCATGTAGACCATCATGAACTTCATACCTGCCATCTGGGGCTGGGACGAAGCCGTCTGCTGGTAGTTGAAATACGAATACCCGAACAGCGACACGGCCATCAGCAAGGCGAAAAGGCTCACATGGTCGCCGTAGAACGGGATCGAGAACGGCAGGTTCACGATGCTGTCGTACGACGAAAGGTCGTCGGCCCAGAGGAACGGTTGTTCGCGCAGCTCGATCGAAGCCGGGAAGAAACGGAACATGGCGATCAGGATCGGCATCTGGATCAGCATGGGGATACATCCGCCCATGGGGTTGATGCCCGCTTTCTTGTAGAGCTCCATCGTCGCCTGCTGTTTTTTCATGGCGTCCTCCTTCTTGGGGTATTTCTTGTTGAGCTCGTCCACCTGCGGTTTTATCAGGCGCATCTTTGCCATCGAAACGTAACTCTTGTACGTGAGGGGCGAGATGACGAGTTTCACCAGGATCACCAGGATCAGGATGATGATGCCGAAGCTGGCGATATAGTTGCGCAGGAAGTCGAAGACCGGGATGACGCACCAGCGGTTCACCCAGCCGAAGATACCCCATCCCAGCGGGATCAGGCGCTCCATGTGCAGTTCCTCACCGTCCGCAGCGGCGACCTTCTTGAGGATGGCGTATTTGTTCGGGCCGAAATAGAATGCAAAGTCATACCCTTCGGTCTGCACCGTATAGGGCACGGTCATCTGCGCCGAAAAACTCTTCAGCAATTCCGAACCGGGAGCCGCCGTATCGAACGCCAGGTTGGCGTTGGTGACATTTTGCGGGGCGATGAACGCCGACGAAAAGAACTGCTGCTTAAAAGCCACCCAGTTGACCGATGTGGAGATGCTCTTCGACTTGGATTTTTCGCTCATCCCCAGATCCTCGATCGAGCTCTCGCCCGGGAACCGGTACGAAATCGTCGTGTACATGTTCTCGTTCTGGAATCCCTTTTCGTTCTGGTAGGAATTGTTCGACCAGTCGATACCGATCGACGCCTGGTTGGCCATCTGCGGCGCCATATTCACCAGCCGCACGTTGAAGTCCACGAGGTAGTCGCGCTCGGGCACCTGCTTATTATATATAAGGTACTCATATTCGAGCCAGGCATCCGCTGCCACGGGCAGGCGCATCACCACCCTCCGGGCATCGCCTTCGACCTGTTCGGGCTGGGCCCGGAAGACATAGTCCATCGTGTTGACCTTGACGTTGTTCAAGCCGTTCTTCACGTAGAACGAAAGGTCGAACCTGGCACTCGCGGGATCCATCAGCTCGATCAGCTGGTCACGCTTGCCGCGGGGTGCATACTTGGTGTAATCCTTGAGCGTCACGCCCGTGATCCGGCCGCCGCGGGTCGAAAAGGTCACGATCATCACATCGTTCTCGACGGTAAACTCCTCCGCCTCCGCGTCGCGCGCACCGGCGAGGTATTCGCCCAGCGCAGCGACCTGCTGCCGGCGTACGGCATCAGCGGCATTTGCCTCAGCCTCGGGCACAACCGCACTCGAAGCTGCCACGGCCGTACTGTCGGCTACGGGGACTACGGGGCGCGTCGCTGCCGCCACCGAATCCTGGTAGGCCTGATACGCGGCCATTTCCTGCTGATATTTCTCCTGCTGATATTTCTCCTGCTGTTTGGTATTGAAATAGGCGAACCCCAGGAAAAGCGCCGCCACGACGACAATACCTAAAATTGTTTTTTTATCCATTTAAAATTGTTTCGTTCTTTCGCTGTTATGAGTGTTGATATTATTTCTTCCCGGCATATTCGAGTGCCGCTCCCACAAATGCCACGAACAGCGGCGAGGGGCTCAGCACCGTACTCTTATATTCGGGATGGTACTGCGTACCGACGAACCAGGGATGCCCCTCGACCTCGACGACCTCGACCAGCCCCGTGTCGGGATTGATACCCACGGCCTGCATACCGGCACCTTCGAACGCAGCCAGGTAATCATTGTTGAATTCGTAACGGTGACGGTGACGCTCCGAAATATGGAGCTTGCCGTAGGCCGCCGCGACTTTCGAACCTTTCTTCAGCGTACAGGGATAAGCGCCCAGCCGCATCGTGCCGCCCTTGGCCGTCACGCCCTTCTGCTCTTCCATCAGGTCGATCACCGGATGGGGCGTAGACTCCATTTCGCTCGAATTCGCATCGGCCAGACCCAGCACGTTGCGTGCGAATTCGATCACGGCGCACTGCATACCGAGGCAGATTCCCAGGAACGGGATCTTGTTCTCACGTGCATAGCGCACAGCGACGATCTTACCTTCGATACCGCGGTTGCCGAAGCCCGGGGCCACGAGGATACCGGACATCCTGCCCAGCTTCTCGGCCACATTCTCGGCTGTAACCTTTTCCGAATTGACATAGCGCAACTTGACCTTGCAGTCGTTCACGGCGCCTGCGTGGATGAACGATTCGCAGATCGACTTGTAAGCGTCGGGCAATTCGGTATATTTGCCGACCAGCGCGATCTCGATCTTCTTGGCCGGGTGCTTCACCTTCTCCACGAAGGCCGTCCACGCCGCCATGTCGGGTTCCTTCTCGGCCGGCAGGTTCAGTTTGTCGAGCACCACCTCGTCGAGGTGCTGTTCGTGCATCTTCAGCGGCACTTCGTAGATCGTCGGCACGTCGATCGACTCCATCACGGCGTTGGCGTCGACATTGCAGAACAACGCCACTTTGCGGCGCAGGTTGGTCGACAGCGGATGCTCCGTGCGCAGCACGAGGATGTCGGGCTGCAACCCGTTTTCGAGCAGGGCCTTGACCGAATGCTGCGTGGGCTTGGTCTTCAGTTCGCCCGAAGCGGCCATATAGGGGATCAGCGTCAGGTGCACGAGCGCCGTGCTCTTGTAGCCCAGCGAATAGCGCAGCTGGCGTACCGATTCGATGAACGGCAGCGACTCGATGTCGCCCACCGTACCGCCGATCTCGGTGATTATCACGTCGGAAAACTTCTTCTGCGCCAGCATCTGGATACGGCGCTTGATCTCGTCGGTGATATGGGGGATGACCTGCACGGTCTTGCCCAGGTACTCGCCCTTGCGCTCCTTCTCGATCACGCTCTTGTAGATCTTTCCCGTCGTGACGTTGTTGGCCTTCGACGTGGGCTGGTTCGTGAAACGCTCGTAGTGCCCCAGGTCGAGGTCGGTCTCGGCGCCGTCCTCGGTCACGTAGCATTCGCCGTGTTCATAGGGGTTCAGCGTGCCGGGGTCGACGTTGATGTAGGGGTCGAGTTTCTGGATGGTCACCGAATAGCCTCGGGCCTGCAGCAGGCGGGCGATCGAGGCCGAAATAATACCCTTGCCGAGCGACGATGCGACACCGCCCGTAACAAATATGTACTTGGGTTTGGAAAGTTTCATTACTGACTATATCTATTTATTTTCGTTGTGCTCCTGGTTCTCCTCCTGTGCCTGGCGGTCGATGAGCTTCACCTTCTCGATCGCGGCGGCCATCTCTTCGCGGGCGCGGTCGATCTTGGCCTTCACATCGGCGACGAGCGCCTCGGCGTTCTTCGACTTGGCGAAGAAACCGATGTTGTTCTCCAGCAGGCCGATCTCCTGTTCGAGCTGGCGCACCTTATTGTAAAGGCGCTCGCGCTCCGAACGCAGGCGGTTGCTGCCCGCCGATTTGAGCGTCGAGACCTTCTCGCGGAAACGGTTCATCGAACGGTCGCGCTCCGAACCGCGCAGCGTGTTGAACAGCGCATCGACGGCGGCCTTGTATTTCTTCTGGATGGCATCCTTCTGCTTGATGGGCACGAACCCGATCTCGCCCCAGCGGCGCTGGAACTCGCGGATCACGTCGTATCCTCCGGCCTTGACATCGGCCGCGGCCATCTCATCGAGCAGGGCGAGTTTCTGCCGGAGGTTCTCCTCGTATTCGCCGTCCACACTGGCGAAATGCGAAGCCTTGCGCTCGAAGAACTTGTCGCATGCGGCACGGAAACGCTTCCAGATCGCATCCGAATGACGGCGCGACACGGCACCGATCTCCTTCCAGCGGGCCTGCAGGGCGATCAGCTCGTCCGTGGCCTTCTTCCACTCCTCGCTGTTCATCAGCGACTCGGCGGCCTCGCATATCTCGGTCTTCAGCTGCAGGTTGTGCTCCATCTCGGCCTTCACCCCGGCATAGAACTGCCGCTTGGCCTCGAAGAACTTGTCGCATGCCGTGCGGAAACGCTCGTAGATACGGTTGTTGTCCTTCTTGGGTGCGAAGCCGATGGTTTTCCAGGTCTTCTGGATCTCCAGCAGGCGGTCGCTCGCACGGTTCCACTCCTTGCGGGTCGTGAGCGGCTGCGCGGCCAGCTCCTCGGTGGCGGCACAAAGCTCCGTCTTGAGTTCGAGGTTTTTGACCTGCTCGCCCTTGAGCGATTCGAAATGCTCCTGATGCTGTTTGTTGATACGGCTCGACGCCGCCTTGAAACGCTCCCAGAGCACCTCTTTATATTCATTGGCTACGGGGCCCGTCTCGCGCCACTCGTCATGCAGCTTCTGCAGCTTGTGGAACGCCTCCACAACCGAAGGCTCCAGCACCAGCGCTTCGGCCTGCTCGCAGAGGGCGATCTTCTGCTCGTAGTTCTTCTTCAGGTCGAGGTCGCGCAGCTCCTTGTTGATTTTGATGAAGCTGTAGAAATTCTCGACATGCAGGTTGTAGGTCTCCCACAGGTCTTTGACGTTCTGCTGCGGCACGATGCCGGTCTCCTTCCAGCGCTGCTGCAATTCGCGGAACTTATTGAAGGTATGGTTGAGCGTCTCGTCCGAATTGACCAGTTCCTTGAGCTCCTCGATGATCCCGAGCTTGACCTGGAGGTTCTTCTCCTTCTCGGCCTCGAGGTTCGCGATGAACTCGTCGCGGCGATGGCGGTACTCCTTGAACAACTCCTTGAGCTGTACTTCGGCGCCGTCCACGGCCGGTGCGAAATCTTCTTCGCTGCCCCCCTCCTCGACGAACTTGCGGCGTGCGGCCTCGACCTCGGCGCGGCGGATGCGGTAGAAAGCGATCTTCAGCGCCTCCACATCCCGGCGGATCGACTGCACGGGCTGCTCTTCGAGCATACGCATAAAGAGGGCTACCAGCTCTTCCTTGCCCTTCCCGGCAAACTTGTCCTCGGCGGACGGCGCTTCCTGGGCCAGTTGGTCGGCAGCGGCCTCTTCGGCCGTCTCGCCCTCCAGTTCCAGCCCGGCATCCTGCGCGGCGAGCGCCGCCTCCTCGTCCGCGAAATCCACTTCGGCACCGGCCGGCACGGCCTCCTC
>ERZ809152.452-NODE-452-length-22073-cov-4.450359_pt1 | contig 22073 bp, 17 predicted proteins | sample MGYA00520518_ERZ809152 | MGnify/ENA primary metagenome ERZ809152 (study PRJEB31570, sample SAMEA3212996) | Homo sapiens | biome: human-gut; feature: human gut; material: fecal | place: Sweden | collected 2011 ...
CAATACTACGATTTACAACACGGCGCTTTATATGAGATTGAGCCGGGACGATGAACTGCAAGGAGAAAGCGGGAGTATTCAGACACAACGCATGATGCTCCGGCAATATGCCGCCGAGCATGGCCTGAATGTCATAGATGAATATATCGACGATGGATGGTCTGGAACGAACTTTGACAGGCCGGATTTTCAGAGAATGATTGATGACATTGAGGACGGGAAAATCAACTGCGTTGTTACGAAGGATTTATCCCGCTTAGGCAGAAACTACATTCTGACCGGCCAGTACACGGAAATCTACTTTCCCAGCAAAGGCGTCCGCTATATCGCTGTCAATGACAATGTGGACACCATCAACGGAGAGAATGAGCTTGCCCCATTCCTCAACATTCTGAATGAAATGCACGCCCGCCAGACCAGCAAAAAGGTAAAGGCGGCCATGCGGACACGGTTCGCAAATGGCGCACACTATGGAGCCTATGCTCCGCTTGGCTATGTCAAAGACCCAGATAAGAAAGGCCATCTTCTGATTGACCCGGAAACAAGGTGGATTATCGAAAAGATTTTTGACCTTGCCGTTCATGGCCGGGGAGCCGCCAGCATTACACGGATTTTGGTCGAAGAAAAAGTACCTACTCCCGGCTGGCTGAATTTCCAGAGATACGGCACTTTCGCAAATATCTATGCCGGAGCGCCGGAGGAAAAAGCCTATGCGTGGACGATAGCGCAGGTGAAAAGTATTCTGAAAGAGGAAACCTATATCGGACACAGCGTCCACAATAAGCAGACCAACATTTCATTCAAAAACAAGAAGAAAGTACGCAAGCCAAAAGAGGAATGGTATCGTGTGGAGAACACCCACGAAGCGATTATTTCCGAAGATGTGTTCCGTCAAGTACAGGAGCAGATTTGCAACAGGCGCAGACGGCAGAAGAACGGCACAACACAGATATTTTCCGGGCTGGTAAAATGTGCGGACTGCGGCTGGTCGCTGGCCTATGGTATGAACAGCCAGAACAAAAATCCCTATGCCCACTACCATTGTAGCAAGTACGGGCAAGGATTGCACCAGTGTTCCATGCACTATATCCGCTATGATGTGCTTTACGCCTATGTCCTTTCCCGTCTGCAATACTGGTCTGTGCTGGCACAGCAGGATGGGGACAAACTTCTGAAACGGCTACTTAACGCCAGCGACAAGGAACGCAATACTGCAAGGAAGCGGCAGACAGCCGAACTGAAAAAGGCGGAAAAGCGCAAAGCAGAAGTAGACACCCTGTTTGCAAAAATGTATGAGGACTGGTCTGCCGGACGCATTACAGAATACAATTTCAATATGCTGTCCGAAAAGTATCAGGGCGAACAGCGAGAATTGGACGCAAAAATTGAACGGCTTCACGAAGCGATGGAGGCCGCCGCCCAGACAGCGGTTGACGCTGAAAAGTGGATAGGTCTGATGAAACAGTATGTCAATCCCACAGAATTGACGGCTGAACTTCTGAATACGCTGATTGAAAAAATCCTTGTCCATGAAGCGGTCAAAAGTGAGGACGGAAGCCGGGAACAGGAAGTGGAAATCTTCTACCGCTTTATCGGCAAAATCGAATGACACATCTTGAGATACCCAACAATATCTTTAACTAAGGGAAACGGGAATCAGCTGTCCTGATATTTCTCTTCTGATCCCTCTTGCCCAGATATTAGGTGTGACAACAAGCGAACTGCTGAATGGGGAGAAATGCGCCGCCCCCGAAAAATCAAAAGATGTTTTAGTGGAAGAAACCCTGCTGTATTCTGACCGAAGCGCCGCACAAAAGGTTGACCGGGTTAAAGGAATTCTATTCACCTGTTTTTCTTCCTCTGTCATCCTCGCCGCGGTTATATGCTTTATCTGTGATTTCTGCATAACCGGACAGCTGACATGGTCACTCCTGACTGCCTCATCCCTGCTGTTTAGCTGGATTCTTTTGCTGCCGCTGTTTAAGGCCCGTAAGAATATCATCCGGAAATCACTTCTTGTGCTGACCCTGACCGTAATTCCTTACCTGGCAGTATTAAGCAGGCTTTTATCTTTGCCTGCCATTTATAAGATGGGGGCTGTTATAGCAATTATTTCCCTGCTTGGACTGTGGTGTATTTATATCCCTTTCCTGAAAATTCCCCATCGAAAATTATATGTAACCGGAATTTTACTTCTGGTTATCATACCGATCATGTGGGGAATTAATGGTACGGTTTCTTTTTTTATTCAGCAGCCCCTGGATCCTTCCACAAAATTCGTTGATAGTCTGACCACTCTGGTTCTTCTGATTATAGCTGCATTCTGCTTCAGTAAGGAATTCTTTCGGAACCGGAAGCAGTAAATTGGCCCTTGTAAATAAACCGTTCTTCCTCAGAAACGCAGAAGTCCTCCGCTTTGCAGCGAAGGACTCTCTTTTAAGGTTCCATCAAATATACATCATCAAAGAATTTCATATTTCTTACTTATAAAATTCTCTCACAGCTTTTCCCAGATATTCCGCCATTCCGGCGCCGTACTGCTCATCCATGCTCTCGCTCATGGCCGGATTATTTTCATACGAATCCGCAATCTCCAGCATCAGCTGCTTCACATCCTCCATCTGGTACAGCTGTTTTGATACAAAATCCAGCTCGCCTATGAGGGACTTCACCTCGAAAGAAGAAACATCCACACCGCGCTTTTCCGCCAGCTTTTTATAAATTCCGTCAATCCGGTTCCGGTAAGCCTCCATGACCTCCGTTCCCGCAGGATTCTTTACCGCTTCCATGGCTTTATCCTTATTTCCGTACCACTCCACCACCTTGCGGAAATTCTTCTGGGCGTCCTGTCCGGATGCATTTTCCAGAAAATGTTCCCGGAACTTCTCCAGACTTCCGTATTTCTCCTTCATCACCTGAAGCTGTTCCTCTTTCATATTTCCAACTACAGCCTGATACATCTCATCTATCTCTGTTTTACTGAACATCTCAAAATCCATTTTATTTTCTCCTTTCAAAATGTCTGTAATCCCGGCGATCATGCGGTTCAAACGATCCCGTTTGATCTCCAGCATTTTTTTCTGGGTTAACAGTACGGAATCTCTGTCCAGTTCAGGATTATCCATAATTTCTTTGATTTCCAATAACGGCATATCAAATTCTCTGAAAAACAGTATCTGCTGCAAACGTTCCAGGGCCTTATCGTCATAAAGCCTGTATCCCCCTTCACTATATGAGGTAGGCTTAAGAAGCCCTATTTCATCATAATAATGAAGCGTGCGTACGCTGATACCGGTCCGTTCGGATATTTCTTTTACTGTTCTCATTATGGTCCCTCCTGTTCCTGACAAAAACTACACTACACCCTCACGCTCCGTGAGTGTCAATACATTTTCAGGAGATTTTATTCATTCTTTTCTTTCCTTGATCCGCTGCCTCATATACTTATTAAAGCTTTCTGCCTCCTCCGCATCAGGTTTCATTTCCCGGTCCGATGCATAGCATTCCAGCGCTTCCCGCAAAAGCGGCGCGAAAGCCGCCGGTACGTTTGCAAGTCCCCATTCCCCTCCGGTTTTTTTCGACAGAATAAGGCCTTCCTCTGCATATCCCAGAACCCGGCATAAATTCAGAATTACATAGAGCGGATTCTCCAGAATTTCCTCTCCGGAGGATTCTATATCACTGCAGATACTCTTCAGGTAAAATTCCCGCGGCACCTCATCAAATACCTCTTCCACCGGTCTGCCATACAAAACAATGCCATAATGCCGGATAATCATGAAATGGGCAGACAGATCCGGATCCGTTCCCTTCATCTTTTTTATATAATCCTCCGGATCCGACCGGTACCATGCCAGGTGGGCCGGAGAAAAATGCAGTTCAAAGGGCGTAGGATATTCCCTGCTCCTGCAGGCCTCCTCCGTTACCATGCTGAATTCTATCCCTTTGCGCGGCCCTGTCTCATTTAATTCCACCAGGATATCCATCAGCCGCCTTTTCTGCCCGTCGGATACCGAATTTTTTATCACAAGTATCAAATCAATATCACTCTTATCCGGATGAAAGCAGCCCATGGCTAATGAGCCATGCAGATAAATGCCTGTCAGCTCCTCACCGATGATATCCTTACTCGTTTCGACGATTTTGTCTAACATGAATTGATATTCCATCTTTATTCCTGTTACGATTCCCCTTCTTTCAGCGTCTGCATCTGAAGCTGCGCCGTCACCAGTTTATAGTATATCCCCTTCTTTTCCAGAAGTTCATTATGCGACCCGCACTCGGCGATCTTATGTCCGTCAATGACGATGAGCCGATCCGCATCCTTAAGCGTGGACAGCCTGTGGGCGATAGCCAGGGTAGTCCTCCCGGCCGTGAGCCTCTGAAGCGCCTTCTGGATCAGATATTCGCTCTCCGTATCCAGGCTGGAGGTGGCCTCATCCAGTATCAGAAGCTTGGGATCATTCAATATGGCCCTGGCGATGGCGATTCTCTGCCGTTCACCGCCGGACAGATTATATCCCTTTTCTCCCACATAGGTATTATAGCCGTTGGGCGTCTTGCAGATAAAATCGTGTGCATTCGCCATTTTGGCAGCCCGGATGATCTCCTCATAAGTGGCATCCGGCTTGGCAAAACGCATGTTATTCAAAATCGTATCAGAAAAAAGAAAGGTTTCCTGGAGCACCACGCCCAGCTGGCGGTGGAAATCCTCAATCCGGTAATCATTGATATTGATGCCGTCAATCAAAAGCTCTCCGTCATCCACGTCATATAAATGCATGACCAGATTGATCAGCGTGGATTTACCGGTGCCGGAAGCGCCCACAATGCCGATCATCTCGCCCATCTTGATCTCAAAATTTATTTTTTCCAGGACCGTTTCGTAGGAACGGTAGCCGAAGGAAACATCCTTAAATACCACATTTCCCTGTATCTGCCTGCTTACCGGATTTTCCCGGTTCCGTATCTTCGGCTGTTCATCCAGCACATCGTAGATACGTTCCAGGCTGGTTAACATCTGCACGATCATCCTGGGCAGATGGGTCATCCATCCCAGCGGGCCGTATAGCATGGTGGCGTAGGTGGTAAACTGAAGCAGCTGCCCTACGGAAAGCCCGCCGTCCAGCGTCTTCAGGCCGCCCAGAGCGGTTACGAAATAAATGCCCATCCCCATGATGAAGGTCAGCATCGGGTAAAAGGAAGCCCAGAATACCTCATTATTCTTCTGAATTCTGGCATAATTTGCAGAAATCGTCTTAAAACGATCCGACTCATATTTCTCCTTACCGAAGGACTTCACCACACGGATACCGGAGATCACATCCTGCAACGCGCTGTTGTTGTCATCCCCCCGGCTGTACTGCATGTGGAACTTACGATGAATGACCTTGCGGAACCCCACCGACAGAGCCACGGCCAGAGGCAGGAAGACGATGGACAAAAGCGTCAGCCCCGGGCTGATGGTCAGCATTACAATGATTGCCCCCGTCATCAGCACAATCAGGTAAAAGATACTGCCGAAGGCATCCTCCATAAATTTACGGATATTCGCCGAATCGTTATTGATACGGTTCATCAGTTCGCCGGGCCGCCTGTCCTGGATAAAAGACAGCGTCAGCACCTGCATCTTCTGATAGAGGCGGCCGCGAATATCCATGCTGATTCCCGCTCCAAGCTTTGCGCTCCAGAGGCTGCGCAGATATCTGGTGATGATGGAAAACACCGTAATGACAGCCATGATAAGCGTAAAGCGAATGACCTCCTGAAAGCTGCCGTGGTCGGACATCAGCGTATTATCGATGAACCGCTGCTGGAACATCGGGCCTGCCAAACCTACCAGGGAAGAAAACAGCATCATCAGCGCCACCATCACGAACTGCTTTTTATAATTCGTGCATAAACGGACAAATTTTAAAAGAGTGACATTTTTGCCCTCACATTTGGGACATACGCGGGTTCCGGGAAGCGCGCGGCCGCATTTGGGGCAGGTCTTTTCATATTCCCTGTTCTCAATGATCCGGTCGCTGCCTTCCAGCATCAGCATCCCGCCCTTTGCAATCGATGCGAAGCGGGAGATATGCTTCATGGAAAAGCGAGCTACATGCCTTGCCAGCCCGGATTCCTTTTCCGTAACCACAAGAATGCCGTTATTGACCTGTGATTCGCACTTCATCGCGGATAATCCGGAAAGCTGCATTTCATATACGATCCGGCCTTCCTCTATAATAAGCAGGCGCCGGTTTGTCAGCACCCCATAGGAGAAATCACAGTATTTTCCGCTGCTGTTTATGTCAAAGGGAGAGCAATAACGTATCTCCTCCCCTCCGGCAAGCTCAAACAGCGCCCTGATTTCCCCGGGCAGTTTTACATTCAGTTCCATTTAAGTCCTCATTCCTGCGCCATGAAAAGCGCGCCAAAAGCTGTAACTAATAATTATTTATAAGAACAAACCGATTTTTTTGAGCTCTTTTCCAGTAAGCTTCGAGGTGTCCGGTATCTCAAACCGGTTTTCATCCAGATCGGTGATCAGAAGTCTTGTTTCGGTCAGATGGACCACAGCGTTGCCGCTCATATGTATGGCAAAACGGCAGGGGCCATGATCCGTCACCACGTCAAAATAGGCGAATCCGTACTCTTCCTTCACATTTTTTACCTTTGTGATAATCGGGGTAAAATAACGCAGCTCCATCTGCTCAGTCAGCATCTTCCGCGTTTCCTCGTCCACATCCTTATCCAGATCATGGATTACGCCGATTTCTTTCGCCTTCTCGTCCGGCTCCCGTATGGAAATATACATATTTTTACCCGTAAAAGGAAAGGTCCGGAACACCTGAACCCGGTTATAATGCTTTTCCTGCGTATCCAGCGAGACAAAACCGCCTTCCGTCCTGTGAAATGTACTATTGCTCCTGTCCAGATAGTTCAGAGCCAGCATGGCCTCCGTCTCCGCCTCCATCTGTTCCAGATCAAACTCTTCCGCAAACAAATCTTCCATAACTACCTCATTTCTGTGTCTCATACACATTTATTCCTGCCGATGTCATTTCTATTCCAGTCCCCGCATGGCCAGTGCTTTCGTCTGCAGCTCCCGCAGCTTGAAATATGTGCCTTTCCTGGCCAGCAGCTCCTCGTGGCTGCCTTCCTCCGTAATCCTTCCCTCATCCATCACCACAAGCCGGTCCGCATCCCTGAGCGTGGACAGCCGGTGGGCGATGGAAATCGTGGTTCTTCCTTTAATAAGGAAGTTGATGGAAGCCTGAATCGCCTTTTCCGTCTCCGTATCCACGGAGGCCGTGGCTTCATCCAGAATCAGGATCCGGGGATTGGCCAGAATCGCCCTGGCGATGGAAATTCTCTGGCGCTCACCGCCGGACAACTCCCTGCCGGTAGCTCCGATGATAGTGTCATAACCGTCAGGCATCTTGCAGATAAAATCATGGGCGCTGGCCAGAACTGCCGCCTGAACCACCTCTTCTTTGGTGGCATCGGGATTGGCGTAGGCTATGTTGCTGTAAACGCTGCCCATAAATATGTAGGTTTCCTGGGATACCATAGCCACATTGCGCCGCAGATCGTTAAAAGCGATGTCCTTTACCGGTATCCCATCGATGAAGATCTCCCCCTCGTCCGGATCATAAAGCCGCGAAATCATATTGACCAGCGTCGTCTTTCCCGCGCCGGAACGCCCTACAATGCCCAGCATCCTGCCGCCTTCCACCTTCAGGCTGACATTTTTGAGAATGGTCTTATTTTTATCATAGGAGAAGGTTACATTCTTTAACTCAATGTCTCCCCTCATGTTATCCATATGTACCGGATTCTCCTTTTCCGTGATTTCCGGAAGGGAATCTATAATTTCAAACATACGCTGGGCGCTGGTCATGCTTTCCGCCCACCAGTGGAAGCTGAAGGCAATGAAATCCAGCGGATTGTTCAGCTGTCCCACATAGCTGATAAAGGTGATCAAAATACCCAGCTCCAGATCGCCGTACCGAAAGAGCATGTAGCCGCCCAGGGCCCATACCAGCAGGTTGGAGAGATTTTCCACCGCCGCATAGAGCACGGTGAAATGGTTGTCAAAACGCACCAAATCCACGTCTGCATGCATCAGCTTCTTATTATATTTATCGAAACGTACCAGCTCCTTCTCTTCCTGTCCGAAGGCCTTTACCACCCGCGCACCGGTCAGGTTGTCATTTACCCTGCTGTTCAGGGAACGCCTCGCCCTGTGGCGGCTGGAAAAATAGTTGAAGAGTGTCGGAGCCATTTTGTAGCTGGTAAACAGCACCACCGGTATCCAGATAAGCACCGGCACGGCGAGCTTCCAATTCATCCGGAGCATGATCACAGCCGTGGCCACCAGTGAAAAAATATTGGACGCCATAAAGGGCAGGCCGTCTATAAAGAAGCCGGTAACCTCCTCCGAATCGCCCATGACCCTGGTCATCAGGCTGCCGGTCTGCTTGCTGTTATAAAAGCCCATGGACAGACGGCCCATGGAATCAAACACGTCTGTTTTCAGCTTCATCACCACACCAGGTATGATCCTGGCATTTAATACCCCCTGAATGATGCCGAACACCTGGATGGTGAGCTTCGTCATAAACATGGAAAGCACCACCAGCAGCAAAGCCGTCACATATTTGCCCGCAGGAAGATTTAAGAATTCCAGGAACTGCGGATCCTTAGCCAGCACCTTATCGTAGAGAATCGTTCCGTTTAAATAGGGCCAGACCAGATTCAGCAGCGCCGTGGCGATAATACAGATGAACATGCCCGCAATGCTGGCCGCATAGGGCCTGAAATAGCTTAAGGTGCGGAAAAATACGGAGCTTTTGTTCATGCACCGGGGACAGATCTTCCGTTCCGGATCCGGATACATCGTACCGCATTTGCTGCAGTACTCCTCCTCTTTTTCTCCCTTGAGCAGTTCCTCCGTCAGTTCCTTGCCCTCCTTTACGGCTTCAAAGACTGCGGCGAAATGGCGGAGCTGCGCCAGGTACATATTGGAGCAAAGCGCCAGCCGGATGTCGTTTTCCTCCCCTTCCGGGCGGTAAAACAGGATATTGGTAGCCACCTGTTTGAGTACCTGCAGGGATGCGGTCTCCGCCACAGAAAGCATCTGAAGCTCATAGGTTTTGCTCCCTGTAATTTTTTCCCTTTGATCCATGCAGCCTTTATACTGCTTCGTATACAGAAAATCTTTGACGGACTGGGCGAGCATAACCTGCGTCTTCGTCAGCAGCAGCCAGCCGTCCACATATTTTTCTTCAAAGTTCATGTCAAATCGGGCAGTTATCAGACAGTCATCCTCTGTAATGCCCTGTTCTTCCGCCAGGGTTTTCAGTGCCAGCGGGAGTTTTCGGAATATTTCTTTTGCCAATGTCTTGTTCAGGTACGGGATCGAATGATGAATCCGCGCGCCTTTCCCCTTTCTTTCTATACTGAAGCCCGGCAATACAGCCGAATCTGGTAACTATGCAGACCTGCCGTACAGTTACCGGATTTGAACAAAAAAAACCCTCTTCCGGCTACGGAAAAGGGTAAATGGGTTCCATGTCAATACATAAGACAAGTACGGGCAGGACACCATGCCGATTTTTTCGCAAACGGGCGCTGTAACAGCCGGAATATTGTGTGATTGAGAATATGCTTTCTGCTGTGGAATATATTTAACCGGGTGATGATACCTAACATGTTGTCTGCCTCCTTTCCTGAATGATTTGTAAAAGTGCGGTTTCATATGTTAAATTTTATAAAATATGCTTCGAATCGAACAAGTTTTATAACTATTTATTAGTATAGAACTGTAGGATGAATATGTCAAACAGAATTTATCCGTCAGGCGTATATTGATATAGGAAAAGCGTCATCTGACGACCATCCATTAATGTTACGTCTATGGAATCCAACTGTTCAAACCCCTGAGAATCATAAAATCCGTAGTTGCACTGTGTATCAGTATGAACATAAATTGCGCATTTACCGTTTTGTGCCGCATAAGACAGGAAATCTCTGACCAAGGTTTTCCCAACACCCGCCCCTTGAATATTTTTCCCTACGATCAACAATTCAATGTGTCCTGTAAAATCCCCTTTTTGTACGGCCATCATCTTCTGATCCGCTTTTGAAATTTTCAACACACCTTTTAATTGCCTTCTCATTCGTTTGGTTGAATGAAGCAGCAGTGAAACACTGCTCTTGGCCAGTGCCCATATCGCGGTACTTCGCCTGACAATGTTCTGCCGGCCGTCGTCTTTCCCCAGCAGAACGCCCACCACATCTCCATTCTGTACGGCTGCTTTCCCGTATGAAATATTGAGCAAGCTGGATTGCAGGTAAATATTCAGAGAATCATCTAACTGCTTCTCAGTATCACAAAATTGATTCAAATTCCATACTTCGTCAATCAGTTTTTTGATTGAACGATAATCATTCGGGCAGATTTCCCGATATGTTATTTCTTCCATTTCAATATCCTCCATATTAATATCCGTACCTTTTTCTATATCGGAAAAAGCATACAAGCGAAACTATGATTCCTAAAAACTCCGCGACGGGCGTTGTAAGCCAGATTCCGTCTATCTGCAATACGCGTGGCAGCAACAGAATCGCTCCCAGCGAGAATAAAAAGGTGCGGCAAAATGCAATGACGCCAGATACAATGCCATTGGAAAGTGCGGTAAACAGTCCGCTGGCATAGGTATTAAATCCATTAAAAAGCAGAGCAAACATGAAAATAAAATTTCCGTGTACTGCTATTTCATAGACCGCTGTTCCCGTTCCCGCAAAAATTCCAATCAATTTTCCGCCAAATATCCATGCGGTCAAAGCAGAGATGCCGGACACCAGCGCTATAAAAACCAGATTTACTTTCGTGAGCTTTTTCAGCCTGTCCGTATCACGCTGCCCATAGTTATAGCTGATGATAGGAGCTGCCCCATAAATATAGCCGATATACAAAGCCGTCATAGCGCTGAACACATAGTAAATGACCGTATAGGCGGCAACACCATTTTCTCCGGCATAGCGAAGCAGCGCCTGATTCATCAAAAGCGCATTTATACCGGAAACAAGCGTGGTGGCCATCTCGCTCATTCCATTTGCTGCGGAGTCAATCAAGGTTCGTATCCTGAATACCGGCTTTACAAAATACAAAAGCCGGCTTTTTTTGAAAAAATAAATAATACAAATGACGGTGGGGATCAGACTGCTGAACCCGGTGGCAATTGCAGCGCCTTTGACGCCCCATCCGGCTGCTGCCACAAAAAGATAGTCAAGTCCAACATTTACAAGTCCCGCCGAAAGTGAAACACCAAATGCCAGCACAGGATTATTCGCCGCGACAACATAAACTTGCAGATTGCTCATAAGCAGAGTTGGAATTGCAAACAACGCATAATAAAACAGATATTCCTTACAGTACAGAGTCACTTGTGGGGAAGCTCCAAACACAGTGGTAAGCGGTTCAGAAAAGAGGACTCCAATCACAGTGAAGAAAATACCAAGGAATAAATTCAGAAGAATGAGCGCAGTAAAATCTTGTTTTGCCTCACTTTCTTTTTGCTCCCCCAGTTTACGCATCACAATCGCGCTCCCCCCGCTGGAGAGCATGGCTGAAAGCGCAAACAGCAGGCTGAAATATGGCGATAACAGTGTTAAAGCCGCCATTGCGTCCGTTCCGACAAATCTGGCTACGAAAATACCGTCAACCGTCGTGTACAGCACCTGGATTAATGCCATGACCATCGTGGGAAAGGTGAACTTCAACATATTTCGATATGTAACTGGTTTTTGATAGATCGTCAAATGATCATTCATTTTTCTATTACCTCGCCGCCGTTGTCAGCGTTATCAAAGCCGCCGGTTCTTTTTAACTGCACCAAAACCGTTGCCAGAACAGGAAATCCAAACAGCCCTATGATACCGAAAAAACAGGCTCCCACAAACATACACATCATGGTGATCAGCGGGTGCAGTCCAATCTGCTGCCCCACAACACGAGGCTCTAATATCTGCCGCACAACTGTGATAATGATATATAAAATCAGAAGCCCCACGCCAAGAGGGATGTTGTCGGTCAGGAAGCTAATCGCAATCCACGGGAGCAGGACGGTTCCAACCCCAAGCACAGGGAGAATGTCTACCAATGCAATGAGCCCCGCAAGTAAAATAGAATCATCAACTTTGAGCAGGAACAGCCCGACAGCCAGCTCCACAAATGTCAGGCCCATCAAAATGAGATATGCTTTTCCGAATTGCTGCAAAACCGAAATTCCCTTTTCCTTTATTCTGCTAAACACTTGTTTTGCTTTTGGGGGTAAGTGTCTGCCGGCAAAAGTTATTATCTTTTCGTAATCAATTATACAAAAAAAGGAGGCCACAATAGTAATGATAAAATTCATCAGCGTTTGGGGCGTTTTCGATGCAATGCCTGTCACCAGCGCCACCACGGATGAAGAAACGTTTCCAGCAAATCCGGATATGGCGCCTGAAACGGATTCTCCTATGTAAGCAAGCATTGTTTGAAAGTCCGGACTGAAATGTTCTGCAGCGGCCTCCATACCATGTGCTGCCAATTCCAAAGCGGGCAAAATCGTATTGTCATATAATTCAGGAAAACGCACTACGGATGTTTTAATAAAACTTACAAAATCAGCGCCAACTACCGCAATGAACAGAAACAATATTGTGTAAAAAAGGATTAGTGTTGTAACAGAAGCTGCTTTACGCCCGCAGCGGCCTTTTTTTGTAAAGAACCGGATAATCGGATTTAAGATTATCGCAATTACGAACGCCGCGATAAAGGGCTTCAGCACAGGCAAAATATAGCCGGCCGTCAGAAAAACCAAGCCTCCAGCCAGGCTCCAAAACAAAACCCTTATGATAAATTTCTTCATTTTTTCTTCACTCATTGTTTAGCCTCCCATTTCCGATATAAAAGCAAGGATAGCCTGCCTTTACTTTTTAAATTATTTTATTTATAATTCCACTATAAACTCTTGACTTACTCCAGAGTCAAGAGCGGAAAATATATATATGAATTTTTTTGAAAGGAAATTAAGATGAGGCAGTTATTGAGGATCGGGCAGGTTTGTAAACTTTATGGAATATCTCTTGATACATTACGGCACTATGACAAAATTGGACTTTTGAAACCCCTTGTTACCGAGCCATCCGGCTATCGGTATTATTCTTTTGAACAGCTTGATATATTGGAGATGATTTTAGCCGGGCGCTCTCTTGACATCCCGCTGGAGAATTTGCAAAAACGACTGGCTTCTGGAGAAATCGAAGATTATATACTTCTTGTTAAAGAACAACAGACGGTGATAGAGGAAAGAAAACGGGAACTGCAGCAGCTTGAAAATCATTCCCTTCAAATGGCGGAATTGCTGACGCAAATTTCCTTGCACAAAAACGATGAAGATTTGCAGAATATCCATTATGTAGCTTTGGATATGGATATTTGCCGGATACCCATTGCAATGTTTCCTCCGGCAAGATTCGACGGGAACGATATGGGCAGTTTTCTGCAGATGGAACAATGGAGCTTCTATCAAAGCGATTCAAACGGGTTCGTTGCCGAGCTTCCGCAGGATGCCGGACTCTCCTGCCGAAACGCGGAACGTATGGGAGAAATGTTCCCTGAATCTACCGGTGCAAAAATAGTGAAGATAAAGGGAATTTATGGAGAAACTAAATTTTTAGGGAAAAGCAGTTCACTGCATATTTACCTGAATAAAATCAGCAAAAGCTTTCATCTGCAGAATACAGAATTGCTGGTAAAATACATTTTCGCACTGCCACATGAAGACTTGGACAATAATTATTTTGTAGAGATTTACTTTCCAAAGCATGACTAAAGGCTCACCCAATCCAGTCGTATTCCATAGCGGCAAGCAGTGTTTCGTGGTACACACGAAACGATTCTGCTTTTTCGCTTCTACGAAAACCGGAAAATTTTACTTATTTAGGGGCAGTTTCACACTTGTAATGAACTCGGTCCCTTCGAAACAGAAAAACACCTCCTATTGCTGTCAGCCCTTCGGTCACAGGAAATGCCAGCCACACCCCGGTTATACCTGCCAGATAAGCCAGCCCGAATGCCAGGGGAAGAATAAGGAGTAATCCCCTTAACAGCGAAATTATCTGTGCGGGGAACGCTCTTTCAACGGAGGTAAAATACATGGAAATCACGATATTGAAACCGGCAAAGGGCGCCGCCGTAAAATACAGCCGCAGCCCTTCCACTGCTATTGCCTCCAGCTGCCTGTTCTTATCACTGTTAAAAATCCCTGCTATGGGGCCGGCAAACCGGAAAATCCCCAGGTAAATACCGCATGAAAGGAGCATCATCGTAAGGAGCGCATACTTTAATACCCGATTTCTTCCTTCTGTATCCCCTTTTCCATAGAATCTGCTGACCAACGGCTGCATTCCCTGGGCAATTCCGGTATATATGGAAAGAACCACAAGAGACAGATTGGCAACCACCCCATAGGCGGCAACCCCTGTATTTCCCTGCAGCCGCAGAATAATACGGTTGAAGGCAATCATAACAATACCGGAGGCCAGCTCCGTTATGAGAGACGGAAAGCCCAAAGGCAGTATGGAGAATATCATTTCTGCGGACATACCTGTTTTCTGCAGATGGAACCGATTTTTCCCTTTCAGCCAGTGCATACTGAGTACAAGCATACTGATCACCGGCGCCATTCCTGTGGCAAGTACCGCTCCGAAAATCCCCATATCCAGAGGAAAAATAAACAGATAGTCCAGTATAATGTTGGACAAGCTCCCCGTGAGCATGGCAAACATGGACAGTCTGGGATTCCCGTCATTCCTGACAAAACAAATGCAGATATCGTTTAGAATAAAAGCGGGGGCAAACAGCATTATCACCCGTAAGTATGTTTTTGTCATAGAAAAGACCGCCCTATCCGCCCCTAAAAGGGAAGTGATATCCCCGGAAAGGAAAAAGCCTGCAGCCATAAATATAAAAGCTGCAAGAATACCGGTATACACCGTATTCGTAAAGACCGTATTTGTGTCACATGACATTTTCTGCCCTTTTAAAATGGAATATTTGGTTGCCCCGCCGATTCCCAGCATCAGCCCTGTTCCATGTATAAAGCTGTAAACCGGAATCGCCAGATTCAATGCCGCCAGACCATCCGCCCCCAGACCCTTTGACACAAAAAAGGTATCCGCCAGAATATAACAGGACAAACCAATCATACCCAGCACATTCAGAGCCGTATACTGCATGAATTCCGTAAAAGCTGTGTGCGTCTTTTTCATTTTTTCCTTCCTCCGTCCAAACAAAAAACGCCGGAACTTTCTGTCTTCCAATGACCTGCTGACAGAAAGTCCGGCGCTTATCTTTTTTACCCGGTGGCAAAAAAGTGCCCTGATTTTATTTTATTTTTAGGCGCCTGTCAGAGCTGTTTCCCTGATAAGCAATTCGTTTCCCTGCATTATATAAGAGGAATCCATCTCATGTCAAGCCCCTGCAGCGATTTCATTTATCCAAATTTTTCATAACAGTGCCTTACAAAACCGCTCACATTTTTATCGTATGAAGGGTATTCATATCCCCATGCTCCGGCGCATTCACATGCCGTATTGCGAAAAAGCTCATGGCACAGGAACAGAGACTCCCACACATGCTCATAGGAGTCCTCACGATAAGTATGCAGCAGTTTCTTCCACAATGTCTCCGGCAGATATTTATCAAGGAATTTATAATTCTTTCCCACACTGAATGTGAAACCATAATCCAGCCCTGCCTTCCAGGAAAGCATGCGCAGCAATTCCATCCGCATAAGATGCAGATGGTCTATGGCATAAAGGATTTCTTTCCTGCCCAGCCCTTTTGCCACATAAAGCACCAGGTTCCAGAATTCGTTGCAGCAGTCATCAAAGCTCCTTGCACTCGGTTTCTTTATATGATATTCCTGATCCGTCGGAATGATTTCTCTCTCCAAACGGCTATCCTTATCCAGCAATACCGTCCGCAGGTCATCCTCCTTCAGATATCCTTCCAGCTGATCCAGTTCCAGCAGAGTCAAATCCATTTTGGTGTAATCATCAAATAATATAAGGTAGGAATATCCCTCTTCCTCCGCCGGAAACAGCTCCATATCCTCCGGCTTCTGCATCATAATAATACGGCCGAATGCAGAAAGCCATCTGTCATCCCGTATAAAAGATTCTCTGTCTGTCACAAAATAAGTGATATCATAATCCTGAAAGGAATCTTGCGGTATGTTGGAATTCACACGGGAGCCTTCCATTCCAACTATGCGGATGTTTTCATTCTTCCGGGCAAAATCAAGTATCGTTTTCATGAATTCTTCGGGTGTTCTCATATTTTTCCCTTCCAGGCCCCGCTGTTTTGAGGGGGATTTATGTTTTACTAATTAATGAGGTAATAAAAGCATACATGAACGGTTCAAGGTCTGCAAAGAATATTTCATTCTGATAATATTTATTATACCTACACGAATGTATTATTTCAACGAAACCGTCAAAACATTTCAAATGAATCTCCCAAGTTTTTACGGAGATTTTTTAGTGATTTTTCAGAAGGTAAAATTTCAGAAAACCATTGACTTCCACGTAACGTGATAGTGTAACATACAATTAAAGAACAAGGCAGGTAATCAATGCCGGCAGGTACCGCCTGTTCTTAAACCAGTAATTTTTTCATACTAAAAATAAGGGGTTGATATTCATGAAAACGATAAGCCAGGTTGCCAGTTTAACAGGCATAAGCACACGAACGCTGCAATACTACGACGAAATCGATTTGCTCAAGCCAAGCGAATTAACCCCTTCCGGTTACCGCCTGTATAATGATGAAGCATTAGAGAAGCTGCAGCAGATCCTGTTTTACAAAGAACTGAATTTTAAACTGAATGAAATAAAAGAAATCCTGCAGAAGCCTGAATACGATAAAATAGAGGCTTTCAAAAAGCAGAAAAAATTACTTTCCCTGAAGCGCAGCCGCATAGACAAGCTGATTGCGCTGCTGGAAAGACTGGAAAAAGGAGAATCCTGTATGAGTTTTAAAGAATTTGATCTTAGCGAGTATATAGAAGCATTGGAACAATTTAAAAATGAAAAGAGCGAGGAAGTCATCAAACATTGGGGAAGCATCGAAAACTTCAATCAGTTTATTCAAAAGATCAAAGATGATGAGTCAAACGCGGCCCAACTTGCCATCAAACAGTTCGGCAGTATTGAGAAGTATACGGAAGCCATGAAATATAATCTGGAGCATTTTTTGGAGATCATGGAGCAGATGGACGAAGTTTCCCAAAATGCAGATGAAATCCTGAAAAAAAGCGATGAGCTTTTCCTTCAGCTGACAGCCGATATGTCGAAGGATGTCACATCCGAAGAAATTCAGGACATTGTCCGCGAAATAGTGGAATTTACCAATAAAAACAATTCCATAGTGGATATGGGGGAAGGATATTGGGATTTTGTTATAGGCAGCTATTCCAATGAAGCGGCAAAGGGAATCACAGAGAAGAAGTATGGGGCAGGGTCGGCTGATTATATTGCCAGGGCGCTGAAGGTTTATTTTGGAAAATAGTTAAGTAAAATATGTCCGAAAATAATAACGAATATAGGGAGAGCCGGGTTTACAGGCTTTCCCTATATTCGTTATTAAAACCATTATTTACATTTTGACGCGTCTTCTCGTCTTAAACAATATAACCTTCCTTTTGTATACTTTGATAGTAAGGAACTACTCTTAACATGCGATTATAATCTATAATATTCTGAAAAACCGGAGACAATATAATATCATATTTTACATTATATTCAAAAGTAAGTTCTGAAATTTTATTTATTAATAGATAAAATTCTTCCGGCTTTTTCAAAGTAAATAATGCAATATCTATATCTGATTCTTCTTCATATTCTCCCCTGGCATAGGAACCATATATAACAGCCCTTTTTAAATCTGCTCCTAAAATTTTTTTAATTTCTGAAATATATTCATTGATTATAGAATCCAATTCTTCTTTATGCATATTTAAAGCCATACTATCACCTGCCTTTGATATTATTAAGCATAGTTTATTAAACAGTGATTTGTTTTAATTATACACCATAATCACGCTATTTTCCATGTTATAAATCAATTATGATACCCTCCCGTATCTGCTATCATCCCCTCTGCGGGTATGTATAGTAACAGCATTCGCGTATTTAAGCCTTCTTCGGCACAGGGCAGCTCCTCACTTTAACGTCTCCGACAGAATGCTGCAAATAGACGGTACAGCCTGAACAATATCTTGTATCCTCCGCACCAAATCCTCTCTGTCCAGTCTCCCGAAATCGGTTGTATCCAAAATTACCTGCGGACCATTTGCCGTAAAAGAATCCATCCCCCTCTGCGTAATCCCTTCCACAAAACTCTCATAGGATATCTGTACCGGGCTGTTTATTTCTTTGCTGCCCGGGTAACAGTCATTCACCACATGTCCCGGATGCCTCCCGGGATCGCGGTTTCTTTCCAAAAACCTCTGATATATAATCTTATAATCGCCTGTTAAAGTGACCGTAATCGCCTTATATTCATATTTTTCCAGAATGGTGAGCAGCCCCTCTTTTGACACATTCTCAAAATTATTTTCCAGGATAAAAGGCCGGGCGCTCCTCATAAGTTCTTCCGCCAAATCATACATGATCTGCATGCTGGCAGTCCCCAGCTTCACCTTCTCTTCTCTCGACCGAAATCCAATCGTATCATACATGCATTCCTTGATCCTGTCCTTCGAAATCACGGGCAGGCCGAAGGCTTCTGCCAGGAACCGGGCCATAGTGCTCTTTCCCGAAGCGGGAATGCCTGTTACAAGAATACAGTACATTTTTTAGTCCTCCTTTTCGTCCGCCACATCACAGGCAAGCCCCATCTCCTCCGCCTGTATCAGAAAATCCTGTGAAACGCCTGCGTCGGTTATCAGCAGGTCATAATCCGACGCTTTACAAACGGAATGAATGGAGGTTTTTCCTATTTTTTCCGAAGGATATACGCCGATATTCATGGTGCTGCTCTCCATAACCGCTTTCCCGAATTCCACGCCTGCACAGTCATGGATAGAAGCTCCGAAGTCCAGGGAAAAGGCTGTATGGGACAAAAATGCTTTGTCGATCCGGATATTTTTTACCATCCGGACGGTGTAATAGTCATGGCAGTGCCCGCGCGAAGACATTTCCCCTCCTAAAAAAATAACCTTACAGCATTCCTTTTTCCGTAAAACATCCGCTATGGTCACTGAATTTGTCAGCACGGTAACCTGCAGGCTGTCCGGTATATTAAGCGCCATATAATAGCCTACGGAGGAGGTTGTGATATATACTACTTCCTGCTGTCCGATATATTCCAATGCCTTTTTGGCCACGATCAGATAATTCTTTCTCACCTCCGGCAGATCTTTGGGGGTATAGGTTTTCTCCGGGTAAATGCCTTTCGGCTCCGCCGGCAGAGCCCCTCCATGGGTCCTCCGGAGCAGTCCTTTTCTTTCCAGTTCCCTTAAATCTCTTCTGGCACAGTCCGCGGATACCCCGTAGATTTCCTGGATTTCAGATACGATAATCCTGCCTGTTTCATTCAGCCTTCGTACAATGTCTTTCTGCCTTTCTTCCATAAACATGATGCTTCCCCCTCTTATCTTTTCCTGTTGACGTATATTTTCCTATTTTATCTATATTTTCTTATTTATTCTTGTTTTTTCTTATCTATAATTTATTGTACTCTTTTTTTATACAAATAACAATCCTCTGTCTCCATTTTCACCGGAAAACAAATGCCTGTTACCATTTATCCCAGCCCTGCAAACCAACCATATTTTCAATAAAAAACCGGGCGGAACGACTGTTTTCACAGCCATTTCCGCCCGGTCCCTGTTATTTTACTCACATCCAGATTCTGAAGCACTTGATTTCAAAAGGTCCGAAATCCGCATGGATCGTATTTCCTTCTGTCTTTCCGTCATATTCTTCCAGAAGATTGCAGGCCGCGTATGCACGGACTGGATAATCGGAAGTAATCTCAACCGACGCCCGGCCGCCTGTGATCTCATGCATATGAACCACGAAGCCGTCACCGTCCTCCGCCTGTTTCACCGCATCAATTTTCACCGCATCGCTGTTCTTCTTTATGAACCTGCCCACCTGTTCCTTTACGGCACCGGCTATGCACAGCGCCGGCTGGGTCAGCAGAATGCCCTGGGTAAAGGTTTCTTCTCCCAGGCCGCCCGCATGGGGAAGAAGTGCGTAGGTGAAGAAATGCTCGCCCATATCCGCTTCGGTATCCGGGGATTTTGCGCTCTTCAGCAGAGAGAGCCCCATCACATTGTCTTTGATGCCATAGCCATATTTACAGTCATTGAGCAGGCTTACCCCGTAATTGCTCTCAGACAGATCGGCCCACTTATGCCCGCAGACCTCAAACCGCGCCCAGTCCCAGCTGGTATTCCAGTGAGTGGGCCGTTCCACGAAGCCATACTGGATATCATAGGAAGCCTTGGTTGCGCGGATATCCACCTCAAACAGTGTCTTCAGCAGACGGTGGTCCTCATGCCAGTCAGCCTTCGTGACAAAATCAATCCGGCGGTTATCGGCATAGACAATCATATCCTGCTCTATTTCCGATGCGCGGTAACGGTAAACAAAACGGATTACCATACGCAGAGGCCCGTCCTCCAGGCAGCGGATATCACATGCCGGAATATCCTCATGCTTCTGTGTATAGTAAATGTCGATATCCCAGGCATCATAGTTCATAGGCTTATCTTCATAGATACGCAGTATATTGCCCTTTCCTTTTAACACCTGCCTGCTGTTTTCTTTATCCCAGAGGCCGGTAAAGGCTCCGCCCTCTTCCCATTCGATTCTGTAATAAGGCGTATCCAGGCAGCGTTTTCCCAAATCCAGGGCAAAGGGGCTGTCCGGTTCCTGTGTCTTTTCCGGGGCAAACCGGATAACGGAAGCGGATAACGGTTTTATTTCTGTTTCCACCAGCCAGCCTTCAGAAATCTTCTGCGCGGGCAGAACCGCACCGTCTTCATCGGTGAAAATACCGTCTCTCTCCTCCGGAATCACCACTGTTTCTTTGCAGTCGATATCCGCAAAGCGCATCAGGCTCCAGCTGTCATCCGCCGTGCGGCATAAAACATCGGCCGCCTCCTTCTGCATATCGCCCACTTCGTTCCAAAGCGTTTCGTATTCCCTGGCGGTATCCTCATAAACCTCATGGATGGAAGAACCGGGAATAATATCATGGAACTGATCCCGCAGAACGGTTTCCCAGCAGTCATGCATACGCTCTGCCTGATACGTTCCGCCGGCAAGGCCGGAAAGCACGGAAAGCCATTCCAGCTGTCCCAGGGCATTTTCCATCTTCCGGTTATTGCGCTTGTTGCGGGCCTGGGAGGTATAGGTCCCTCTGTGATATTCCAGATAGAGCTCCCCGTCCCAAAGGGGTACATAGCGATCCGTTTTCTCCACGTTTTCATGGATTTTTTCAAAAAATTCCTGGGCATTTGCGGTTTTAATATTCGGCATGCCGGGGATACGGTTAATCGCCCGGATATTTTCAATCATGCTTCTCGTGGTTCCGCCGCCTCCGTCTCCGTGTCCGTAGGAAATGAGAACCTCCCTGCTCAGATCTTTATTTTTAAATTTACGCCAGGTGCCGATAATGGTTTCGGGAGTGATTTCTCCATTGTAGGTAGAGCCTCTGCCCGTTACAGACATGCCGGGGGACGGTACGTCCACAAAATATGTCAGCATTTCCGTCCCGTCGATCCCGCGCCACCGGAACAGGTCGTTGGGTACGGTATTATACTGGTTCCAGCTGATTTTCGTTGTCATAAAGGTATCCAGGCCGCACAGCTTCATAATCTGAGGGAGCGCCCAGCTGTAGCCGAACACGTCAGGCAGCCACAGAAAATGGCATTTTTTGCCGAATTCTTCTTCGATAAAGCGGATCCCGTACAGGAACTGGCGGGCAAGGCTTTCCCCGGAGGTCACGTTGCAGTCCGCTT
>ERZ809152.476-NODE-476-length-21356-cov-3.763063_pt1 | contig 21356 bp, 17 predicted proteins | sample MGYA00520518_ERZ809152 | MGnify/ENA primary metagenome ERZ809152 (study PRJEB31570, sample SAMEA3212996) | Homo sapiens | biome: human-gut; feature: human gut; material: fecal | place: Sweden | collected 2011 ...
CCGGATATACCCCGTTGCTGCCCATGTTTACACTGGGACACAACTTTGCCCCTGCCAATATCCATGCCGGCGGCCTACGCTATCACGGTGCAGGTGTCATCGTATCACAACTGCTGAAAGACGGTTATATGGAAGCGGTGGACATCAAGCAGCTCGAATCATTCGACGCCGGTTGTCTGTTTGCGCAAGCAGAGGGCATCATCCCCGCCCCCGAGTCCTGCCATGCCATTGCCGCCACCATCCGCGAAGCAAACAAATGCAAGGAAACGGGTGAAGAGAAGGTGATTCTGTTCAACCTTTCCGGTCACGGACTTATCGACATGGCATCCTACGACAAGTATTTGTCCGGCGATTTAGTGAATTACGAGCTGACGGATGCCGACATCCAGAAGAATCTGGACGAGATAGGCAATCTGGCTTAATAGATATTCGCCATACTGACAAGCGGTTCATAGAGTTTCTCTATGTCCTGCGAGTCCATCTCAATCTGTACCTGGTCCCCCGGAATCAAACGAGTTCCTGCGGGGACCAGATTTTTTCCATCCCGATGTACATTGATAATGACGCAACGCTCCGGCAGGGACAGTTCGTCCACCAGTTTCCCGTCCAGATAAGAATCCGTCATAATCTCCACTGAAAGCGTATAGCGTTTCTCTTCTTTAAAATCGGGAGCATGAATCATATCTTCATAGAGGGAGACGTTGGAAGGCTTCATTTGCAGAAGTTCCGTAAAATAGTAGGTCAACCCACCAACAACCACCGAAGGGTAAAAGACCTCAAAATGCCCCGTAATCTCCGTAATCAGCACAATGGCCGTGAGCGGTGTACGGACCACGGCCACCAGAAAAGCCGACATGGAAACAAGCATGATATAACTGACATTCTCTTGCCCGATGACACCGTACCTCACTCCTACCAGACCGACAATCTGTCCCAACAACCCTCCCGTAACCAGCGTCGGAATGAAACTGCCGCCCGGCAATCCGGAAGAGACAGAGAAAACGGAAAAGACGAAATGCAGCAACATGACAGCCGTCACCCACATAATCTGCGTACTGCCGTTCTGTGCCTGGGCCAGCAGAAACTGCTCCCCGCCTCCAGTCAGATTGACCTGCATCAGCGAAATGATGTAGGCCACCAGCACCAGATAGAACATCTTGACATACGCCGGAGAATTGACTTTGGCATACACATGCCTGAAAGCATTCATGGTGGAGGAGTAGAACTTCCCGCATACGGAGACAATCACCGCCAATATCAAGAAATACTTCATCTGGACAAAGAAGGCGAAAACCGGTTCCGTTACTTCTATCAGATGGTAAGGATTCACAGGAAAGACCATGCTTGCCACGGCTCCTGCCACAACACCCGCCAGCAAGGTAGTGATGGCCGTCTTAGGGGCATCGAAGCGTTCAATGGATTCTATTACAATGAGCGAGGAAGCCAGTGGCGCTGCAAAAGCCGCAGCGAGCCCCGCTCCCGCCCCGGCTGCCAGCAACTGTTTCTGTTCGCCTTTCAGGATATGGGTCCAGCGGGATACCAGGCTACCCACATAAGAGCCTATCTGCACGGAAGGCCCTTCGCGCCCCAAAGACAACCCCGCCGAGAAGGACAGAATGCCCCCTACAAACTTGGATACCATCTCGATGAAAGGATGCCGGTAAGTGATGCGCCCGTTAATCACGCCGCGTGTCTGCGGAATACCTCCCCCGCCGATAAGCGGCATTTTCCCCACGAGCCACATGACGAAGACGAGAATGCCCCAAGAAAACAGAAAGAGTGGAATGTGCCAGTACCAGGCCGGATGCGAAGCGAAGAAACCACTGCGGAGGTGGAACAGATAATAGAGAAGATAGTGATAGGGCACAGCGACCAGTCCCGTCAGCAAACCGACGAACATGCTGACGAAATACAACCGGGCATCCACCAGCTTCAACTTCCAGATGTGCCAGCCGCGTACTGTTTTCCAGTTCTTGACCCTCGTCCAAAGACGTTCTGCCTTATCCCATAGTTCCATAACAAAACAACTCCCGTTAACTTGCGCTTTACAACAACAAGCAACGGGAGTTGTTTTATACAGAAACATTATTTACCAAAATCTGTTCTTTGCAGGATTATACTCAAATCCCACGAGCTTCAATTTTCGTACAATGTCCTCTTTCTCTACGTTCATATCCTCGCAGAGCGCGTCCAGCGAAGGATAGAAATCACGCAGTTTCATGTTGATGAAGCTGTACAGCATCACCGGGTCCTCAGGTAATCTCATAGTTACAATCTTTAAATTTAAACTAATACCGGGGACAAAATTACAATAAAAAAACAAAATAGAGATAATTTTAGTGTAGAATATACAACCTACCCACCGCAAACGATTGAGGGCCATGTTTACGGAGCTTCCGTCTGCTCTATCTTCAGGGAGACCTTCTCGATAATCTTTCCAAGCTCCTCTTCCAGCGGAATCACATTGAAGTCGCCCCAGAAATCGGCGTCATACTTGAAGTCGGTTTCAGAGAAGACGGTATGCACCGGCAGCCGTTCCGCACGCGGGAAGCGCGTCACGTTTTCCCCGTCAATCCGGCAAGTCACCATCTCGAACCAGGTATACAGAGTGGGATTACTGAAGAGCATGCGTTTTCTCTTCATCTTGAAGTAAAGGTCGCCACGGATGTGGTGGACATAATAGGTACCGTTCCAAGGTTTGTATGAGACGGTATAGACAAGTTTCTCCGTTGTCAGCTTGATTTTCGGTGCCTGGCGTATCACGAAAAGCCGTGTGGCAGCCTTCACATACCGGGGATGAATCTCGAAGCGGGCACGCAGCAAGGCGCTGTTCTCCGAGTCTATATAGAGTTCTCCGCAGAACAAAGGCTCCTTTACCCCACGTTTCTGCTCAAAATAGACGACGTTGGCAGTACGGTCGTCCACCGATACGATGTCGCCCGAAGTATAGGTATAAAGTTCCTCGCCGGATTCCAGCAAGAGGAAGTCGGGAAGATTCTTCATGATGTCCAACTGCAGACACGCCTCCACCCCGGAGCTGATTTTGGCAAGCACACTGTCCGTCTGCTCCCGGTTGTCTATCTTGCTCATCTTGAGCAACTTCACCTGGTCCTTCAGTCCGGGCTCCATCGTGGGCGATTTGTAGACCTTGAAAACCGCCTCCGTCAGGCTTTGGAACTTGTTCTTCAGTTGTACGCCTTCCCGGTAGAAGGTGGTCAGATAGACCGGAGAAGTGGAGCAGTTCCTATCCCGGTGCTCTATCATCTCGCGAAGCAGCTTTTTAGGCTCCACCAGGCGGATAAGCACTTCTTGTAAGGAAATGACTTTCGGCTCAAGGCTCAGAACATTGCTGCGTCCTTCCAAAGCAGAGGCTTCCACCGTTTGCCCCACATAACCCAGATGGGAGAAGGAGAGCATGCAGCGCCTCAACGAGTCGGGCAGGTTGAGCCGGAATTCACCGTTCTGGTTGGTAATGTTACCCAGTGAGGTTCCTTGTGCGATGACCGACGCACTGACGACGGGCTCTCCCGTCTCCTTGTCCAACAGGATTCCGGCAATGGTGGAATACGCCGGTCGGGGCGGCAGGAGTACCGTTTCTTCCATACTCTTCCTTTCTGCCGCCCGTGTTATCAATATATGGTTGCCTAATACCTTCAATTCGAGGTTCCGACTGCCGGTTATCCTATGAATGGCCTGTCTCACGGAACACTCCTGCTTCCTGACCCTCACTACTGAGTCGTTATGGATGACCTTGCTGTCATAGATAAACAGATAGCCGGACTGCTCCGAGACTTTCCCCAACAGCGCATAAACCGTTCCCTTCATTCCGGGCAGCCGGACGATGCGGTCCAGCACATCGCCTCCGTCCGCTCTTGCACTGCCCGCCAGGAAGAAAATGAAGAGTGAAAAATGGAGAATGAAGCATTTCATTGAATTCATTGTTCCGACAATATCAGTCTATTGCCCTGACGTGTACACTTCAAGTCGAACGTCCAGCATATCAGCTCGGCCACAGACTCCGGGGAGTTATTCGAAAATTCGACCGTCAGCCGCCGTTTGCCCAGGGTTGGCGACGCGGCTTCTATCTGCCAGCCGGCAGACTCCTTATTGATAGCACGCAGCACATCCTCCAGGCACTCGTCCTTGAAACGGATGTTGCTGGTGTAACGGTCAAAGAGCTCCGGATTCTCCGTCTCGCTGACGAGCAGACTGCCCCCCTGCAAGATAACCGTTTCTCCCGCCTCTACAAAGACCGTCTGTTCCTCTTGTTTCAGCAGCACCTTCACCTTCCCGCGCTTCACGGACAAGCTGAAGGCCCCCCCTTCATTGCTCCTGACATTGAAAGCCGTGCCCAGCACCTCCACACGCACCCTCGCCGTCTCAATCGTAAAAGCCTGCTCGGGTTTCTTTGCCACATCGAAGAAGGCTTCACCCTGCAGGTTCACTTCCCGCTTGTCTTCCGCAAAATGTTCGGGATACTTCAGCGTGCTTTCCTGCACCAGATATACCACCGAACCGTCTTCAAGGGTCTTGACCAGTGTGGGCTTCTCCCGGTTTTCCTCCGTCAGCAAGCTACGACTGTCCCCACCTTGTTCCGGTACGGCCCACCATGCGGCAAAACATACGATTCCGGCAATCACGGCTGCCGAAACGCTCCCCCACTTGAGGTAAAGCCTGCGGTGCGTTGCCGAAGCGTGTTCCGCATCTGCCGGCAGCAGGCAGTCCGTTTCGAAGCGGGCATAAAGCCGTACCCATGCCTCGTCGGTCCTTGTCTTCTTTTTATCTACTTCCATCATTGTGTCCGGATATAATTATCAATTTCATTTCGTAAGGTTCGGAGTACCTTGGTCATTTCCGCTTCCACCGTCTTGACGGACAACGAAAGCGACAAGGCAATCTCTGCATATTTCTTCCCCTCCATGCGGTGCATCCTGAAAATCTGCTGCCGGCGCCGGGGCTGCTTGTCGAGCGTATGCCGGATGAGGGTCTGAAGTTCCTCGTATTCCAAATGCGCGTGGGGGTCGGACGAATAGCCCGGCCCGGACTCCGTACGGACAGATGCCCGATAGCGCTCCTTGACCTCCTGATGCTCACAAAACTGCACGGCTTCATTCCTCACAGAACGGTAGAGATAGCTTTTCACGGACTGGAATACTTGTAACCGCTCCCGGTTCTTCCACAGCACGTAGAACAGCTCCTCCACAATTTCCTCGGCAGACGCCGTATCACCCGTGATGCCCGCAGCATACCAGCAAAGAGGGGAATAATACCGGCGGAAGATTCCTTCGAACGCCTTTATATCGCCCTCCTTTATTCTGGCCAGTATCATCAGTTCGTCCAGCATACACGGTGTTTTTTCTCGGTTGCTCCAAATATAAGGAAAACTATCAGATAATCAATTGGATTGTTTCCGCAATTTATTGACTGCATTCTCCAGGGATTCCGTAGGTTCTATGATATTGTAGTTCCTCCAGAAGTCTTCGTTCCAATACTCATCCACCAGGTCGTAGAATACCTGCTTCCGTTTGAAGGTGTTCTTGTTGGAGATGCCAGAGAGAGGGCTTTCCGTCCTGTCGGTCACCACCATTTCGGAGAAAGCGGTGTAGCTGGAGGAGAACAGTCTTTTTTTCCAGTCGCATTTAAAGCGGATGACATTCCGTATATAGTTCAGGTAAGTCTTGGTCCCCTGCTGCTTGTAGGTCACCAGATAGGCGACTTCCTGCGGGCGGAACCGCAAGCCGACGGGCTTCTTATGCAGAATGGCCTCCACTGCCTTCACCCGGTTTGCCATGTCCAGGCCAAACTCGGCACGTGTAAAGGAGAGCCGTTCGTAGTCTATATACAGTTTCCCGATGAACAAGGCATACATCAGGCTGACCCGCGGACGGAAGCTGACTACATACTGCATGCGGTTATCCAGATTGACGGGGTCCTCCATACGGAATTCATAATAGTCCAGATTGTCCGTGCTCAACAGCGCATCGCCATTCTTCACAATGTCCAGATAAAGGGACAAATTGGGGCCTCCCACCACTTTCACAGCCAGCGTGTCACTCTGCTTTTGGCTCAGCAGGCGGCGGCCTTTCAGCAGCTGCACCTTGTCGCGGTCCACATCGCGGGAGTTATAATCCGTCTTATAGACATCCATCACTGCCTCGGACACGCTGATATAGCGGCGGCGCTTCTGCACGGTTTCCCGATAGAAGGCGGTCAGCATGTTGTCATTGCCAGAATAGTTTACTGGAATTTTCTTGATGGCCTCTTCCACTATGACGCGGGGATTATTGCCATAGACCACAATCTCGCTCAAAAGATTGGGAGCCGGTATCATCCAGATGGTCAGCCCGCCCGTTTTTTCAAGTTCTTCCAGAGAGAGGTGTGTAGTGAGATAGCCGATATGGGAGACTTCCAGTCCACGGAAAGCTTCCGCTTCCGCTACTTTCAAGGAGAATGTGCCGTCGGCATTGGTCACCGTTCCGATATTGTTGCCGACAACAGAGACGTTCACGTTTTCGAGTTTCTTCCTGCTGTCCTTATTCTTGACCGTACCGGTGATGACGAGCTCGTTCACTGCCGCGTCCTGCGCCATCAACGGGGTGATACCCGAAGATAAGAATGCAAACAAACACCCAAGTGTAAATCCTACAAAGTTTTTCATAAGGCATGTTTTTAAGGGGTTTCTATTAATAAGAGCGGTGAGAAAGATAAAACCCTATGGAATGGAGAGAAAAACACCAAAAAAGTAGTACGTTGATAATCAGAGAGAAATTTTGCCAAGACATTGCCATAGGTTTGGCAAAACTTTGCCATGCCTATGGCAAAAGTTTGCCAACGCGGTGGCAAAGTCTTGCCAATAGTAAGGCAAAACCTTGTCAAACTGTTGGCAATAGCTTAGTTGAATTGTTGGGGCTTCCGCTGGCTCAGAATAACGTAGATGATGACCGGCGCACCGATAATGGGCGTGACGGCATTCAAGGGAATAATACCCGCTTCGCCGGGCAAGACGCAAATCAGATTGCAAAGCAGTGCCACTGCACCGCCACTCAGGAGGGTGACCGGCAATAGGGAATTGTGATTGGCTGTCCCCAATATCATGCGGGCCACATGCGGCACGGCCAGGCCGATAAAGGCGACCGGACCACAGAAGGCGGTGGTGACAGCCGTCAAGAGCCCGGTGATAATCAAAAGCCAGTTGCGCACACGGCGGATATTTACACCTAGATTTTCGGCATAGCGCTCTCCCAGCAACAAGGCGTTCAGGGGCTTTATCAACAATAATGAGCCGAACAGTCCCACAATGGTGACCAGCGCAAAGGCCGGCATCTGCTGTAGGGAAACTCCACCGAAGTTGCCCAGCCCCCATATCATATAGGACTGCACCCCCTCTGCCGTAGCAAAGAAGTTCAGCAGGGCAATGGCCGAAGAAGCGATGTAGCCTATCATGATACCCGTTATCAGCAGCATGATATTGCTCTTTATCAGTGTGGAAAAGAAAAGGATAAGTGCCATAATCAGCATGGCTCCGATAAATGCGCCAAGCAGTACGGAAAAGAAACCGGACAGACTGAACGCCCCTGCCGTGATGCTACCGTCAAACAACAGCATGACGAAGGCCACTCCCAGACTGGCCCCGGAGTTAATGCCCAGGATGGATGGCCCTGCCAACGGATTCTTGAATGCTGTCTGCAACATCAGTCCGCAGACAGCCAATGCGCCTCCGCAAAGCAATGCCGTCAGCGCCTGGGGCAAGCGGGATTCCCAAAGGATGAAGCTCCAGCTTGCCCTCTCCCCCTCTCCACCGAGCAGGATACGGAAAACATCGGCAGGCGGAATCGGAACCGACCCCACCAGCAGATTAGCGATAAAGAGCAATAGGATAATTGCTCCTAAACCGATACCGTATTTCCAGCCTTTACACATATTCATTCCTTTTGTAAATGATAATTTAGTTTTCACCACGGAGGACACAGAGTTCACAGAGGATGAAGAGGAAAAGATAAAAACCTCCGTGCCCTCTGTGTCCTCCGTGGTGAAATTTAAATTATCATTTCTCTTTCAGTCTACAAAAATAGCGCAAACCTCCCAAATCTCCTATTTCGGGATGAAGAATCTGTATCAAGTCGGAAAGCAAGTAGTCGGGACGGAACGGAGTTTCCTCATAGAAAGGGACTTTTGCCGTATTACAGCCATAGACATTCCGGTTCTTGAAAGCTTTGAAACCGGTGTAACCGATATAATCCGCCTCCAAATCAGCGTAGGTCATATCGCGGTCACGGTTATACTTGACAAGCCAGACATCAGCATCACCGGCCTTGTCGAAAACGGTCTCGAAAGACAAGGGGACAGAGCCGCTATGAGCGTCATCGGCAAAAGCGTAACGTCCGCAAGCATCCAGAAAAAGCTTGCCTATAGTGCTGCGCCCTCCCGGCACGTACCATGCCGAACCGCTTTTCATCTCACTGACAATGGACAGTGAGGTGGAGGAAAGCTTTGCACGCATCTTGAGGTGCCGGTAGCAGCTATCCACCTCGGCAAACAGACTGTCGGCTTGTGGCGCAACCCCGAAGAGCAGCCCGTAGAAACACATCCATTCGGCACGGCCCAAAGCGGAAGTTTCCATATAGTCGGCACATTCGATGATGGGAATATCCAGTTTCTCGATACGGCCATAACCACCACTGTTCTCGAACGGAGATAGAAGAATGGCATCGGGATGCAGGTCGATGATACGTTCCATATCGGGATTCATACCATCGCCGCAATCGGCAATGATACCCCGACGGCAAGCCTCGTGCACGGCCGGCAGCTTAATGTACTTCAGGTCGCAAACGCCACCGATACTACTGAACACGCCCAGATTATCCATCAACCCGCAGTGTACGGAAGAGTAAATGACCGACTTGGAGAGCGGGGTACGCACCACGGTACCTTCCGGAAGATGTGCCGGGAGTTCACGGTCTTTAGGAACCAGGATATAGGTATGCAGCGTGTGCAACGTATCCCAGGGATTGCGTAGGGTGGCAAGGGTATAGTCGGGATAGGACACTAAGGCAAGGTTCTCCGCATAACGTAAGGGAATGGTGTCACCGTCGGGCAAAGCAGAGGCAGTCTTGCCCCTTCCCCCACAGGAGGAAAGAAACAAGACTGCGAGTATGCAGATAAGAAAACTGTTCCTTTTCATCGACATCAATTGAAGAAGACGGCAGAATTAGGACTGATACCTCCTGCATCGAACTGCTCTATGAACGTACCGTCTTTCTTGAAACGGTAGATGGTACTGTTCGTCCTATAATCCGTCGTGCCGACGTAAATATCGCCGTTATTATCATTTACTTCCAACATGTAAATCGTGGAAGTTTTCAGTTCTTCCGGTATACCTTTCAAGAAAGAAGTTTCATTCATCTTTCCGGTCTTGATATTATAAGTAAAGAAAGAGTTGGTAGGATTGGTGTAATTTGAATAAGTCAAATAGAGAATATCATCATCAGCACACATACGGGTAGCACTGCCCAATTCTGTCACTTTGTTACCGGCGGCCGGGTCTATCATCTGCAACGAATAGCCGACATCGACATAATTGCCCCACGAAAGCAGAAAAACCTTATCGTCCTCTTCAATCAAGGCATTGGGATTCAATCCCACAGTCAGCGTTTCTTTCAACTTGAATGTACGCAAGTCTATCACTTTAACATCATTGTGATAAGTATAGTCAGCAGTACAACTATTCGCCACATAGAGCATGTTTTCACAAATTGCCACGCCTTCCATGTTGTCTCCCAATCCGGTCAGCTTGTCCACTACCTCCAACGTTGTCGAATTGATTTTAGCCACTGCTCCTCCCCAGAAGGAAGCATAGATATATCCGTCCTCGGCATCGATATAACGAATGCCCGCACTGAGGTCATTGTCGTTTACAAATGAGACACGCTTCAATTCCACCCCTGCGGCATTCAGCTTGGTCAGGTAATTGGAGCCATAGACGGCGATGTAGATTTCGTCCTCATACTCAATCATGCTCTGACCGGTATCACCCAACTTGGCATTGTTCTGAGTTTTATAGATGTCACTAATGAAATCTGCATCCTTATTGGGCGCATAAAAGGCAAGCCCGGCATTATTACCTTGATAAGAACCTTCATTCAAAAAATAGACACGTGTTTGCGGCAGTGTCACTTTCGACCCGTCATCATCCAGAGAATCATCGTCATCGTCACTACAAGATACCAAAGAGGCACCCAAAGCAAGCATGCAGAGCATACCGAATAATAAACTTCTTACTTTCATAATCACTGTTGTTATTGTTTATAATTATTTTTTTTGTTTATAAATGGCTGACTCAAAACTTAAAAGTCCCCGTCAGCCGCCACGAACGGCCCGGCATAGGATAATATTTTATCACGTCATACTGTTCATCGGTCAGGTTTATGATCTCAGCCTGCAACCGGAGTCGGTAACTGCCCAAAGCAAACTCATGGGAAAGGCTCATCGTATGCTCCCAATAACCCTCAATTTCATTCTCCGGAAGGTTCTGCGACAAATAGTAGCGTTTTCCCACCCCCACCACCGAGTAGCCCACATTCACCCACGGCGTTTCCACAATGGCAGACGCATTTCCGCTATGGAGAGGGGTATAAGGCAATTGGTCTTTATAGTTCTTGGCATCGGCATCGGTCAGGTCAATGGCCTTCTGCCACGTATATCCGCCCGACATAATCAGTTTTATTTTTTTTGTCAAGGGTACAGTGGCGGCCAAAGTGACATCCACACCTGCAGCATGTACCTTGCCGTAGTTTGCCATCTTCCACGCATAGGTGGTGGGAAAAGCCACAATCTTATCCGTCACATCGTTGTAGTAACCGTCCAGCGTAACGGAAATATAATCGAACACAGCCCATCCGGATTTGCTCCATGTGATACCGACATTATATTCGTCCGCTTTCTCGGGCCGCAGATTGCGGTTGCCCAGACGGTAGTAATAGAGGTCATTGAAAGTGGGCAGACGGAACGTACTCTTATACATCAGCCGGAGATACAGCGACTCGTCCTGCCACGGCTGCATGCTGACCGACAGAGAAGGGGCAAAACGATGGAAATCGTCGGGAGTCGTACCCTTCTCTGTATGCTCCGACGTGGCGGTATGCACCAACGAAGCGGTGGCCGTGAGCCATCCTTGCCGATAGCGTGCATTGAAGGCACTGATAGAAGTATATCTTGTGGGGAAAGGACATTCCGGCAAGCTGTTGCGTAGCTTGTTCATCACTCCGTCCTGCGCCAACGAAAGGGTCAAAACTTCCAGAGGACGGTAGAGAACGGTTGCGGAGATATAATACTCGTCTTGCCGGTGATTTTCCCGATAATATCCGTCGGTATATTCCTTGCCTTCATCCTTATACTTGTTCCAGCCATGATTATACTTTGCCTGCGCCTGCAAACTCCATTGGGGCGAAAAATGCTTCCTATAACGTGCCTGTACAAAAGTATTCTCATCCCAAAGTGTCTCATCGGAAAGAGGATTATAGAGTGTAACCGCCCCCGGAAGTCCCCGACGGGAATAGAAGTAGTAGCCTTTCACATCCAGTTCACCGCCATCCTTGAACGTATGATAAAGGGTGGCTTCGCCCTGCCATGAATAGATGCCGGAGTTATTACGTTTCTCTTCCGTCACATATTTGCCATTGACCAGCGTAAAAGGATAATTCCCGTCCGCCCTCATATAACCGGCATCTACCGCCACGCGTGTACGACCGCCCAACTTCTGCCACCAACGCAGCGAGGGGCTGACCATTCCGAACGAACCGCCACGCACCCGTGCCTGGAAAGCGGCATTACGCCCATCGTCAAAATGAGGCTTTTCCGTCTCTATGCCCAGCACACCGGCCGATGCATACAAGCGGGCAGACTGCAACAAGTCCTCCGACTGCCCGATGGCGAGCGAAAGCATGGAAACATTGTCCAATGAAAAACGTCCGATGTCTATCTGCCCTGCCTGACAGTTGCTCACCGCCACCCCATCATAACTGACAGCCGTATGAGCCGCCCCCATATTGCGGATGGAAACCGTTTTCAATCCTCCAATACCTCCATAGTCCTTGACATTGGCACCGGCAAAGCGCCGCACGGCATCTGCCATATTCTGTATTCCCAACCGGCTGATGTCCTGCTGTGACATAGTCTGTACGGGTACGGCAGAAGTTACTTTGTTGGGTGACCGACGTGCTGTCACTGTCACTTTCTCTATCTGATGCACTTTCCCCGTAATCGTATCTCCCCCCACTTCCTGGGCAGAGAGCCGGAACATGCTTACACTCAAGAAAACGGCACAGACCAATTGTACCTTAGTCCTTCCTGACATAGAATAATTGAAGATTATCTTAAAACCATTTGCGCACTGCCCACTTTCCTCGAATGGACAATTTTTCGACTTTGTTTTGCAGGTCTTCTGACTCGTTCCCGGTGCATCGCCTTCCCATCCTTTCTGAAAGACAGTGGCACAAGTATGATACACCGAACATGGAACTCACAGCAGCGGGACTGTTCGGGACTTTCACCCGATTCCCTTTTCATCCGCTTCTCCGGATAGAGAATGCGGAACAAAACGCAGGCAAAGATAGAATAAATAAAAGAAAATTCAGTAAACAATAAAACGAATATTACCGTTTTAACAGTCATTTTTCTAACTTTGTAACATAATAACCCCAAAATTGAGTTGCCATGAAATATAAATTATTGGTTCTTGATGTAGACGGAACGCTACTCAATGATGAAAGAGAAATCAGTAAAAGAACATTAGCAGCTTTGCTGAAGGTACAGCAAATGGGAGTACGCATAGTCTTGGCATCCGGTAGGCCGACTTACGGGCTGATGCCATTGGCCAAGGTCCTTGAACTAGGTAATTATGGAGGATTCGTACTCTCCTACAATGGTTGCCAGATAATAAAGGCGCAGAACGGAGAAATACTGTTTGAACGCCGCATCAATCCGGAAATGCTGCCTTATCTGGAAAAGAAAGCCCGCAAGAACGGTTTTGCCATCTTTACCTACCATGATGACAACATCATAACAGACAGTCCGAACAATGAACACATAAAGCGTGAAGCCCAACTGAATAACTTGAGAATAATCAGAGAAGAAGAATTCTCCACTGCCATAGATTTTGCACCATGCAAATGTATGCTGGTGAGCGATAAGGAGGAAGCTTTGGTCGGGCTGGAACAACATTGGAAAAGGCGTCTGGCCGGAACTTTGGACACATTCCGTTCCGAGCCTTACTTCTTAGAAGTAGTGCCCTGCGGAGTCGATAAAGCAAATACCTTAGGCGTCCTGTTAGAACATTTGGGAGTAAAACGGGAAGAAGTCATCGCCATTGGAGATGGCGTATGCGATGTGACCATGCTCCAATTGGCCGGCATGGGGGTAGCTATGGGACATTCACAAGACTCGGTAAAAGTCTGTGCAGACTATGTGACCACATCGAATGCAGAAGATGGAGTGGCTCTGGCCGTAGAAAAACTAATATTGGCAGAAGTACATGCGGCAGAGATTCCCCTCGACTTGCTGAACGAACGGGCACGCCACGCATTGATGGGAAACTTGGGCATCCAATATACGTACGCTTCGGAAGAACGTGTAGAAGCAACCATGCCGGTAGACCACCGTACCCGCCAACCTTTCGGCATCTTGCACGGCGGTGCCACCCTCGCTTTGGCCGAAACCGTCGCAGGACTCGGCTCCATGATAATCTGCGAACCCGACGAAATTGTCGTGGGAATGCAAGTCAGTGGAAACCACATTTCCTCTGCACACGAGGGAGATACTGTAAGGGCAGTAGGTACTATCCTGCACAAAGGACGTTCATCCCATATTTGGAATGTGGATGTATTTACTTCGACAAACAAATTGGTTTCCTCCATACGGGTGGTGAATAGTGTTATAAAGAAAAGGTGAAACATTGCTGGTACATAGTTCATGTTAATCCCCCCGCTCAAGCTTCAGCAGCCAGTTTTTGAAAATCATCAATTTTGCCAGCACGCAGCACTGATTGCTTGTATCGCCCTGTTCATCGGCATTACAGCAGTGCTGGCAACCGTGCTGGCAAGTGCTGGCAAAACGGTTGCCAGCACTACTTTTTCTTCTCATTTACAGCCTTAATCATCTGATAGTAAGAACTTAGCAATGCTTTTTTACCCAATTTTCAATCATATCAAAATAACATCTATTAACACCGATTTGGGGCTTATTCTTCACTTTCCTCGTGCAAATACTGCATTTAGGGGGGAAATCCCGTTGCATACAGTGCCGGAAGTGTGGCTTTTGCTCCCCGAACACGGGTACTTTTTCCCTTGATGCCCTATGTGTAATGCAGAGAAGCTTGATGCATAATTCCCGAAACCTTATTACAAAGCTTCGTCCCATGCACGTGGGCTCGTCGGTTTACGTGCGTGAACCGACGGGCACACATGCGCGAACCGACGAGCCCACGTGCGCGGGACAAGGTTTTACATAAACCTCCGTGATAAAAAGCATGGGGCATATACGGATTCTACCTATACAATCTTCCGGTTTTGCCCTTATCTGAGGGGCGGTCTATCCGTTTATTGTATTGTTTAAAATCCTACTTCCCTGCTGGTGAGAGTGCATTATCAAAGAAAATGCCGGGACTGGAAAAGATTCGGGAGATAAGGGAAAAGGAAAATCAACTATAGACAACCATTATGTTAAAGATATGTTAAAGTGATACTACTTTGAAATTTTCCAGCTCTGGCGCATATATTTGAATAAAAAACTATTTGTATGAAACAGAAAATATTGTATATACATGGTTTGTCATCTTCCGGCTCATCATCAACAGCAAAGAATTTGCGGATGTTCTGCCCGAATTATGAAATCTTGTCTCCCGACTTGCCCATTCTTCCAGACGAAGCTCTTGATATGCTACGTTCTCTGTGTAAAAAAGAGCATCCGAATATAATCATCGGCACATCCATGGGCGGCATGTTTGCCGGACAGCTCAGAGGTTATCGCAAAATACTGGTCAACCCGGCTTTTCACGTTTCCGAATTCATGCGCACCCAGATTGGTGTTCATGAATTTCTGAATCCCCGCCAAGACGGCAAAACCCAGTACGAAATCACATCCGAATTATGTGATGCCTATCAAGCAATAGAAAAATGCCAATTTGAGGACCTCTCACCATTTGACCAAAACAAGACATACGCCTTGTTCGGTAAGAACGACACTTTAGTACATGGGCATGATGAATTTATTGCCCATTACAAAAAAGACAATGCAAGATGGTTCGAGGGAGAACATCGGCTGAATTTTGAGATTACAAAAGATATTGTTGTACCACTAATACATAAAATCATGAAAGAAGAGATAAAAGAAAAACTCCTGTCATCACCGCTATTCAATTTGTCATTGTCCTCCAAGGAATTGTTTCATAGCAATTTCCTGTCTTGGATAGGAGAACGATACCCTGACCTGTTCATAGCAATATTCGAGGAATTAGGATGTAGTGTAAAATGGAAATCCAAAGCATGGAAAGTAAAAAGAGAACTGTTGAATTTAGACCTATGCGTACAGCTGTGTAATGGTGAGCATATCCCGTTTGTATTGGAGAACAAAGTAAAGAGCATTCCTCGTAAAAACCAGTTGGATGAATATGCAGCTAAGTTAAAACCCACGCCGGAAGATAACTTGATACTATTATCGCTGGCAACAGAGTTTCCAGACAAGAAAGATATTGAAAAAGAAGGAAAATGGAAGATTTGCAGTTACAAGCAGTTGTACGAAGCCATAACCATAAGCAAGAACAAAAAAAATGATGTGGAAGAACCATACCATCGGGCTTTAATTGAAGATTATTGTCTATTTATACAGAGTTTGCATACTCTTGCTCAAAGTTGGAAAGTAAATGAAGGAGACACGTTCTTGTTAGCGAAGACAAACAAAGAGTATTGCAATGAACTACGGATTGGGGATTTGCAAGACAAGATATGGTACTCGCAACTATGTGTCAAACTCAATCAGCATTTAAATGATTTGTTGAAAGTACGGACTATTTCCGGATTAAACATAGAGGAGATAAAAGGCAAGGAAACTAACTCGAATAAAGTCTATACAAACTGGGGCTTTACTCACGGACAAGGTTTGTTGGAAGCAAAAGTGAAAATTCACAATGAATACATCTTACTGGTGCAACTCCAAGGAGATAGGTATTGCCGCGGTATAGAATGGATAAGAGAAAAGCCTGCTACGCACGAAGAATATTGGGAAAATACAAAAAATGAGAAAATCCCACAATCATTCTTCCAATTCGATGATGAGGCTGTTGAATTTCCCTCCATATGTATAGATGCGAATAAAAAGATAGAAGCAAGGAAGCACAAAGATGGAACCCGTACCTATAATAAATATGGTGACCGTTTTTTGTATCAATCAAAGAAAATACAGGAAAATGCAACAGTGAGCGAGGTGCTGAATGCCATCAAGGAAGATATAGAAAAGATTATCTCCAGATAATTCTGCATTTTCTTTCTCAATTCTGAAATTTTCATCTCAACTTGTATATAATTGAATCGACCGTCAGAAATCCCAAGTTCCGGTTTCTGATGGTCGATTCAATTTTATTAATGCAAGAACAAAAATTATGATAAGTATGAAAATATCAACAGAAAGACTTTGCATCCGAAATGCAGAAACAACAGATGCTTTAGGCGTCTATGAACTGATGAGTGACGAACAGACCGCTCTCCAAACCGGTTTCTCCCCGATGAGCCATCCGAGCGAAGCAGAAGGGAAAATTCGGAAAGAGCTGGTTACCGGTAACCTGTTTGTCATTACCAAAAAGGAAGAAGCACAAAAGGTGATTGGCGTATTTGAGTTATATCCTTGCTCACTTCAAGAAACGAACGGAAACTCTGCAAACTATAAAATCTGCTATTTCCTCCACAAAGAAGCACGAGGGAATGGGTATATGACAGAAACCATAAAATCTATCTTACCCTACCTCTTCAATGAATGCTGTGTAGGTACACTCGTTATAACAGTCTTCCCTCGCAACGACGCTTCGCGCAGGGTGGCAATCAAAAGTGGTTTTATCTTCAAAGGATTGGAACGGGAGCATGGCATTACCGGCTGTGATGAATTGGTAGATGTAGAGGTTTATATGCTCACCAAAGAAGAATACGAATATCCGGGAACGAACAAATTGCAAAAAGAAGATTTAAGAATAATCGAGAAACAGAAATGGATAAACCAAGGCGGCATTCTTTTCCCTATACCCGGCTATGCCTCTTTGATGTCAACACCCGGCAATGGAGTATTCCGAATCTATAAAGAACCAAACACCGGAAGACTTGGATTGGAGAAGATAGACGAAACCTTTGCGTTCAGTTTCAAGATATATGACCTCGAATGCGAAGATGTGATGAAACGGATTATCACAACATGGACTTCGGAATTGTTTGTCAAGAATAATAAGAATCTCGGTGTTATCTTCAACGGTATAAAAGGAACGGGCAAAACCATTGCCGCCAAGTTGCTCTGCAACAAAATCGGACTGCCTGTCATTGTCATTTCCAAACCGATGGATGGTATGCTGGAGTTCATTCAATCACTGTGTTTCGAAGCAATCATACTGATAGACGAAGCGGAAAAAACTTTTGATGAAGAGGAAGATGTATTGCTGAAAATGATAGACGGAGTATATAATAGCAAACGAAAATTGTATATCCTTACGACTAACGAATTGAATATCGACGAGAACCTGTTGGGTCGCCCCGGACGGATACGCTACATCAAAGAGTTCTCCAACCTCTCGGCAAAGGCGGTGAATGATGTGATAGATGACCACCTTACTAATATGTCCTTAAAGGAAAGTATCTTGAAAATGGTGGATTCGCTTTCCATCTCTACCATAGACATTCTGAAAACCATTATCGAGGAATGCAACATTACCGGTGAAATCATCTCTGAAGATATACTCAATGTACCAAGAGCGAAATATAGGATAAACATCATTCAATTCGAGGATTTAGGAACAGATTATTATTGTGATTTGAAAGGATTTATAAAAGCTGAAATACCTGCAAATGTAACCATAGAGGAATGGTTATCAAAATCGGTTGCCGGTAAAAAAAATGTAAGGAACAAAGACATGATAGCCGAGAAGTTTGGTTGCAAAGTGAGTATTCGTTCTCAGTTGAACAGTACTTCTATTGTTCATTGTGGACAACAGGTGTGTAAATACGAAATAGTAACCTGCGAACCGGATGCTCTTGGCTTCTTCACTGTTGAATGTGAATACGACGGTGATATTACGTTGTGCTGCCTGGGCAATGCAAAAGCTACGCCATCTTTATATAAAGGTACTCTATACTGATTGGGCATGGGAAAAAGATTGAACGTAGAACAGATTTTATGTCTACAATGGCTGGGCGTAAAAGCATCTGAAATATTCCGGGCTGATGAAAATTTCTTCAATAATATAGCGAAAGAACGGGATGATTTGGAAGAGCTATTGAACAAGGCCAAGTCACGGATAAAAGAGCAAGAAAGGTTGGGTATCTGTTCATTCCCCTTCCATCATCCCGACTTTCCTCAATGCCTACGTGTCATAGGAGAAGATTGTCCTCCACTCATTCATTTATTGGGAAATATGGATTTATTGGACAGAAAAGCCGTTGCAATCGTAGGAGCAAGAAAAGCCGGGGAAAAAGGCTGTTATATTGCCTATAATTGTGCGGTAGAATGTGCAAAGAATGGAGAAGTAGTTATCAGCGGTATGGCTTTAGGTTGCGACACTGCTGCCCATCAAGGATGTCTTTCTGTTAATGGTAAAACTATCGCTATTGTGGCTTCCGGGGTGGATATTACTCATCCCAAAGAGAACAAGCCACTGCAAGATAGGATTCTTCAAAATGAAGGTCTTCTATTGTCCGAGCAAGTAATTGGCTTGAAAGCCAATCCCACACGATTGATAGCCCGTAATCGCTTACAGGCCGCTTTATGCCAGAAGTTGATTGTGGCGGAATGCCCTATTCACAGCGGAACCATGCACACCGTAAGGTTTGCGCAGAAGTATGAGAAGAAAATATATGCCGGGCAATTCACCCATTACAACCAGAGCAATTCCGGGAACGAATATCTATTGAAAAATAAAATAGCACTGCCGATATGATGATTCGATATAAAGGTTTTAATATCTTCGCATTTTCTGACACACATGGGAAGCACGAAGAAGTTCAAATTCCGCCTGATACGGATATTCTGATTTGTGCAGGCGATGTAGAAACCGATGAATACAACTTTGCCCGATTTATGGAATGGTATTCTAACATTCCTGCACTGCTGCGACTCTTCGTACCCGGAAACCATGATTTGTCATTTGACATATATCCGATTGCTGACGTTCAAAAACAGATACCGAACAATGTGAAACTTTTGCTGAACAATGGATTTTCTTTTAGTGGATTGAATTTCTACTCCATTGAGGCCAGACCTTGGTTGCATACCCCGTTGAGTATTCCTGACAGTTTGGATATACTTGTCACACATGGAGCGGCAAAAGGTTACTTAGATAATGGACATGGTTGCTCACTTCTTGCAGAAGCCATCTCAAAGCATCCTCCAAAAGTCCACCTATTCGGACATACTCATGAATGTGGAAACCTGTATTTGAAAACAGATTATACAACATACTATAATGTAAGTCTATATCAAGACTTATTTCAACAACAATAAAGAAAAAACAATGGAAACATTTTTTGAACTGAAATTAAAAAGGAGATACTCATTCTCACATACAAGCCATTAATCTCCCTCCTCTCGTTCCGTACCGGAAACAATCATAGGAAGTCTAAAAAAGGAATTAGCTGAATACAGAAGGAAATAACTTACGTGGTACAGCAGAAATTATTATTGCTCAAAACAGGAATGGAGATACGGGAATCGTGCGTTTGAAGTTTAATGGAGAGTATTCAAAATTTGAGAATTTAGACGATTAACACTTTATTCTGTGTCTCCCGAAAACTATAAGGTTGATAAGAAGGACTACTTGTGATGCAGTCAAGCGAGCTCATACCCTCCCCCTGAAACACAAAAGCGTGCAACTCACCAGAGCTGCACGCTTTTGCTTATTGTTTATTATCTGTATCCTTATCGGAATCACTTCACTTCCTCAAAGATAATTACTACTGTATATCAGTGTATTATATATAACTTGGTACAAATATGATTACTTTACTTCGTTTACTCTATATTTCAGCCTTAGCGAGAATAGAAAAGCTACCGCAAAAAAACTTTAACTTAGTTTAACCATACTGTTTTTGACGATTTCTATTTTCTCTTGTTTTCAGATAGTCTTCGATATTTTCTCTTATTATGCTTTTCTTTTCATAAGCTATTGATTTGCAAAACGGTATCTATTTTTTCCTTTCGTTTTTTATGAAAAAGTGTTATACCTTTGCATTGAGAAATAAAAAACAATAGGCATGAAGCAAAAACAATATATACTCCATTCTTTGACAATAGAGGTCATTGCGGTGTTGCTGGCTTCAATGATTGCATTTCAAATATGCAATATGCTTAGCATACGAATGAGTTTGCTTCCGTTCGTTATGGCTGTCGGATATGTGATACTGAAACTTCTATATCATCTTTGCATCTCTATAGCAAGATACATTATAGAAACTCCTTTGTCACATTTGGCATTAGCCGATGAAGTGACAGATAAAAAGACTTCGGCTGTTGCATCCTTACATACCCAAGATTGTGTAGAAGTACAAAAAAGGCGTATGGAATTATTCCATTATGAATACCAGCATGAGCAACAACAATACAAGCAACAAAAAGAAAGAGAAGAAGACGAGAAATTAAATGCTATCCTGAAATATACACGAGACACATTCAAGCGTTTTGATTTGGACGAAACAGAGATTTTCCAAATTTGCGAATCTGTCCGCTATTTTGTGACTAATCGTCAAGTGCTTTCCATGACCGAGATTCATATTAAGAAACATAGTTCGCTCACACAAATCTCTTTAAAGAACTTTGCTTGGAACATCGCTTTCCAATATAATATAGGTGGAGATGTAACTACATCATTTGTGATGGCGACATTTGCCGAATGGTTCACTAACTCCACGTTTGACACCGTAAGAAAGAATCTGCGAACTACAACAGGTCGGCATAAAATTGAAATTGACGAAAATATCCTGTCGAAATACGGTATCTAAGCCATTTTTTCGCTTCCAAATAATAATTATTATCGGAAGTTGCTTATGTTATCAGAGTATTTATATAAATTTGCTCTTGAATTAAAACGTTTTACCTCATGGCTAATTTGAACAGACTAA
>ERZ809152.501-NODE-501-length-20491-cov-3.993834_pt1 | contig 20491 bp, 14 predicted proteins | sample MGYA00520518_ERZ809152 | MGnify/ENA primary metagenome ERZ809152 (study PRJEB31570, sample SAMEA3212996) | Homo sapiens | biome: human-gut; feature: human gut; material: fecal | place: Sweden | collected 2011 ...
CCGGACTCGAACCGGCGACATTCAGAACCACAATCTGACGCTCTAACCAACTGAACTACATCCACCATGTCTGCGTTTCTCTAACGCGGTGCAAAGATAGATATTATCTTTAAATCTCCAAAAGATTCTGCTACTTTTTTTTATAAAAAAGATATTCTTTTATTCCCCGATTATGCTTGCTGAAGAGGGATCGCGCATCATTTGCAAAGATTCTCAGAGAGTTACGTGCATTTACGGAAATGGAGTCAGTGGGGAAATTAATTGGTAGTAATTGATGATTCTTTTTTCCTGATTGAGCGGGACGGGCTGTCCATACCAGGCTATATTCGCAATGGTTGAGTCGGGTGGTACTATCTTTTACTAATTCCATTTTTACCATCAGGCCGCCATCCGTGCGACGGGCGGACATATTGGAAATATAATTCCCCAGTGAATATACTACCAGATGCTTCCCGTTTGTCAGACTGTCTTCGCGAACTTCGATAGGCTGCACAACATGAGGATGACAACCGATTATGTGATTTACTCCTTTTCGAAGCAGCCAATCGGTCAGAAACTTCTGTTCTTTGTCAGGGAGTGCCTGGTATTCGATTCCCCAATGCATACAAGCAATAATTGCATCGGGATTCATTGTTTTACTTGCTTCGATATCTTTGGATATAATGGTCGTATCAGTATAATTGACGATGTTGGGCGGAGTGACAGGGATTCCGTTTGTTCCGTATGTATAGTTGAGTATGGCAATGCGGAAGCCTTTTTTTTCTAATAAAAGAGGGTATTTATTTTCACGCTCTTTAGCGTTGAGGTACGTTCCGGCGTGTGGAATTTTTAAGGAGTCTATTAATTGTATAGTGCGTTCTAAGCCTTTTCTGCCACGGTCGAGACTATGGTTATTGGCGGTTATCAGTACATTGAATCCGGCATTATGGATAGCGGTCAGATATTCATCGGGAGCGCTGAAAGCGGGATAGCCTTTGTACGGTTTTCCTCCGAGAGTAACTTCCAGATTAGCTATGGCAAAGTCAGCACTTTGAATTTCGTCTTTGACATATTCAAAATAGCTGGAATAATCGTAGCCTCCTGTCGCAGTACGTGCAGCGTTAATTTGTCCTTGATGCTGCATAAGGTCCCCTGCAAAAAGAAGCGAAAGGGTGTCTGTTTGCAGGCTGTCAGTTGTCAGTATCTGTGTGGTAGTATCATTTTCTTGCGCTTTGCTGATACAAGAGAATTGTGTAACCAGAAGAAGGGATACTAATAGTTCTTTCATACGTTCAAGAGGATTATAATGTCTTTTCGAGAATGATTGTTACTTAGGCAGGAAACGGACATAATAAGAGAGGGAGAGTCGTAATTGTTTTCATAACTGTCAGATTAAGGGAAGGAAAAGGACAGTGAAACACATTTCACTGTCCTTCAATATTCTACTTGTAAATAGCTTTTTTACCGGCTAAAAGTGTATTTTTCATTAATGATACAATCGTCATCGGACCCACGCCGCCCGGTACGGGAGTGATGAATGAGCACTTAGGCGCTACCTCATCAAACTTCACATCGCCTGTCAGCTTGAAGCCGGATTTTTTGCTGGCATCCGGCACACGGGTAGTACCTACGTCGATTAGCACTGCACCTTCTTTGACCATTTCTTCTTTCACAAAGTTGGGTTGTCCCAAAGCAGCGATAATAATATCTGCTTCCTGACATTCTTTTACCAGGTCTTTGCTGCGGCTATGGCATACAGTGACGGTTGCATCCCCCGGATACGCTTTCTGCATCATCAGGGCAGCCATCGGTTTGCCTACAATATTGCTGCGACCGAGTACTACGCATTTCTTTCCCGACGTCTCTATCTCATAACGTTTCAGCAGTTCGAGAATACCGTTCGGGGTGGCAGATACATAGCAGGGAAGTCCGATAGACATACGCCCCACATTGATAGGGTGGAATCCGTCTACATCTTTACGATAGTCGATCGTTTCGATAACTTTCTGTTCGGAGATATGTTTCGGTAACGGGAGCTGTACGATAAATCCGTCTACATCGTCGTCATTATTCAGTTCGCATACTTTGGCGAGTAGTTCTTCTTCGGTCACGTCACTTTCGTAACGGATGAGGGAAGATTTGAATCCACATACTTCGCAGGCTTTTACTTTGGCGGCTACATACGTTTCGCTGCCACCATCATGTCCTACAAGGATTGCTGCCAGATGCGGGCGTTTGCCGCCACGAGCAACAATTTCGGCTACTTCGGCTGCAATCTCTTGTTTCACTTGTTCGGAAATGGCTTTTCCGTCTATCAGAGTCATATTTTCAGAGTATTTATTGGTGATGGACAAAAGTAAAATAAATAACTGAACTCTCCAAAAGGAATGGACTTTTTGTGGAGAGGGGACAGCGGAACATATTGGAATGCGAGTAGGAAAGAAGGTAAAAAGTACAAGGGAAAGCTCTGATTTTCAGGCAAGAAAAACAGAGCCTCTGTTTAGGTGAAACGGAGGCTCTGTTTACATCAATCAGAGGCTCTGTTCGGGTGAAATGGAGCCTCTGTTTGGTCTTGTCAGATCATGTTCTTATTTGTCAGCAATTTGCCTTTATACTCTCCGGTCAATGTACGGAGGAAGGCGACAATCTTATCTACTTCCGGTTGTGGCAGGTCGAGGCCTAACTGATATTTGGCCATGGCGCGAACCGCATCATCCATAGTAGCCATGCTGCCGTCGTGGAAATAAGGAGCGGTCAGTTCAATATTTCTCAATCCCGGCACTTTGAAGCGGTGACGGTCACGCTCTGCTTTTGTCTGCTTGAATCGTCCGTTGTCTTCTTCAGTCATTTCTGCCTGACGGTCTGCGAAATAATCATGCTGTACACCGATCAGTTCATAAGATTGTCCTCCGAGGATTTCTCCCACATGACAAGTCGCACAGTCATATTTCTTGAAAAGGTCGTATCCGGCGATTTCATCTGCGGTGATGGCATCTTTCTGTCCTTTCAGATAACGGTCGAAACGTGAATTAGGAGTCAGCAATGTCTTTTCGAACTCCTGAATAGCATTTGTGATATTCTTTTCGTTCAATCCGTCGGGATATACTTCGTTGAATGCCACTACGAAATTCTTGTCTTCTGCCAGTTTGCTGATGATCTGATCGAATGACTCGCAAGCCATTTCTACCGGATTCAATGGAGGGCCGGCAGCTTGTTCTGCCAGAGTTCCGGCACGTCCGTCCCAGAATTGAACAAAGTTATAGGCAGCATTGTATACGGTCGGGGCATTGACGCCGCCCAACTGACCGCCTACTCCTTCAGAATACTGCTTGTTGTCAACGCCACCGGTATCCAGACCATGACAGCTGGCACATGAAACGGTGTTGTCTGCCGATAAGCGGGTGTCGTGATACAACAGATTTCCTAAGACCACTTTGCGTACATCGACTGAGATCGAGTCGGCAATAGGACGAATCGGTTCGTTAATGAAATCAGGTGCTACTGCCACATCGGTATACAGTCCCATGCGGTGATGTTTTACCCAGCTCAGTGCTACCTCTTTCTTTGCATCATTGAAAGAAGCTCCCCAATGTACAAGGTAATACTTTGCCTGCGGCATCTTTCCGTCGAGGATTACTTTTTCTACTTTAGCCAGATCAACCGGATTGAGAGGGCGTCCTTCCTTCATGTCTTTCTCCATCTGAGTCATGTCGAAAGCGCGATAGGCTTTGCTCACGTCTTCCATTACAATTTTTCCGGCTACAGGCATATTTGCATAGAACGGTAGTTCCGGCGTCGAGGTATGGCATCTCAGGCATCCTGCATCCGTAATAATCTGTTGCATCTGCACGTTTGCTTCCAAATCGGCAGAAGGCACCCGATGCATCAGTCGGTAAATGACTACCAATGCCGCCACGACTACCAATAATGCTACGATTAGTTTTGTACTTCTCTTCATTTCACATTTGTTTTTTGAGGTTAGTTATTACGATTATATAAATGTACGCTTTGTTGGGCCGCCGGCAGGTAATTGACTCCATACCAGCACATTTGTAAAGCAAGGAAGGAGACTATGAGCAGGGCATAGAGTGTTTTCCGTCCGGTTCTTCTGAACAGGCGGAGGTGGATGTAGAGCAAATATCCCATCCAGGTGATGGCTGCCCAAGTTTCTTTGGGGTCCCAGCTCCAGTAGTTTCCCCAAGCCTCCTTTGCCCAGAGAGAACCTAGCAGCATACCGATGGAAAGAAAAGCGACGCCTGCGTAGACCAGATTGTCTGCTGTATGCAGGTATTCTTCTTTATGACGGAACAGTCCGGTCAGGGCGATGATGAAAGCACATCCCAGAACGGAATAAGAGAACATATATACGGTTACATGCGGGATGAACCATACACTTTGCAGCGCCGGCATCAATGACTGATCGTGTATCTCGGGCTTCATCAAATTAATGATCACAAAAACTGTAGAAAGTAACGTCGAGAAAGAGAGAATCCAGCGATACTTCCATCTGATATAGGTTAGCAATCCTGCTATTCCCATAAAGAATGAATACCACAATCGGGTTTCTCCCATAGTGCGTAATGGAGGGCGCTGGAGGAATATCCATAATCCGGCAATAAATATTCCCAATATAATAATGCCGCCGGAAGTAAAAACGATTGCCACCTTACTCTTCGATGATGAACGAAGGGCAAATACAGCTCCTGCCAACCATAAGCAGATGGATACTGCTGCAAATACATAGAAGTTATCCCAGTTTATCATACGCTTTAGCTCCGTTTATAAATAAAAGAACTGCTCCTGCAAGCATCATCAGAATACCCGCTACCATCACATATTTCCAGGGCTGTTTTACGACCTGTAGAATGCAGTAATTGCTTTCGTTGCCTTTTGTTACGTCGTATCCGGTGAGGTAGACGTCTTCCCCCAGTCGGTAGGAATAGGGATGGTTTACTTCCAGCAGAACGTTCTCATTCCCCAAACGTACATTGGCGGAAAAGCGGGAAGGACGTCCGTTCGGGTAATATTCTACAGCGAACGAATTGAGTTCCATATCATAATCTAAATAGTAAGATGTGCCATTCATGTCGAATGCCTCATGCGTTGGTTCACCTTTATATAAAGGTACGCGTAGTGTCCGTGTGTCACTGCTACCTAGAAATCCGGCAAACAGAGCCAGCCATAAACCTGCATGATTCAGAATAAAGCGCCAGCGTGCTTGTTTGCGATGCCGACAGGCGTGGATGGTGATCATTGCCAGATTGCTTAATAATAATAAGAGTATAGAAATGAATATCCATGAAGTCATGAAATTGTAACATCCCAATGAGGCTGATATTCCATTGCGCATTTCGGCTTCCGGTTCAGATAGCTGGGGGAAAAGTCCTATGATCAGGCAACCACCGATAAACAGACTGATAGATAAAACGCTGGCTTTGGATGAACCGAGAAAACGGGTGGTTCTTAGATTATTATATTCTTTATATAGTATCCATAACAGGAAAAGCCAGATCGCTGCAAAGATGATATTCAGCGGAAAGGCGAGAAAAGAAACAGGAAAGTTTCCTGTGGACAGCTGCATGGCTGCTGCTAATAAAATGTAACCTACTACATATACATAGTACATATTCGTGCTTCTGTTTTGTTATCTTTTGCAAAGTAAAGAAATAAAAATGAATATTCACATAAAATCTTTATAAAATTGTAATCATTACAAGTGGATAATGATATTAATATGAATTTAGGATAATCCTTCAGTGTAGTTGTTGGTGAAAGGAGAGAGGATATGAAAGCTAAAGCTACGCTTTACAAGGTATAAAGCTATGCTTTTCACTTCCTAAAGCATAGCTTTATACCTTGTAAAACGCAGTGTTTTATATTGGGCTTACTATAGCGGGAGTAATCACTACAAGAGGTAGTGAAAAGTGGGAACTTGTAGAATTGAAGCTGTCTGATAAAAAGCTGATTAATATGAGAAAGTGGATTCTGTGATAACAAAAACAAAGGAGGAAGCTCAAGCCTCCTCCTTCTATCTGAAACAGAATAAAATTCTTTTTATTTTCTCATTTTTGGCATCATCTTGCCCATTTTGCTGCTGGTCACCATCTTCATCATTTTGCGAGTCTGGTCGAACTGTTTCAGCAAACGGTTTACTTCCTGAATCGTTGTTCCGCTACCTTTAGCGATACGTGTACGGCGTGAGCCGTTCAGTAATTCCGGATTGGAACGTTCTGCCGGAGTCATGGAGTAGATGATCGCTTCGATGCTCTTGAAAGCATTGTCGTCGATATCGATATCTTTGATAGCTTTGCCTACGCCCGGGATCATGGATGCAAGTTCTTTCAGATTACCCATCTTCTTGATCTGGGCAATCTGGCTGAGGAAGTCGTTGAAGTCGAACTGATTCTTGGCAATCTTCTTTTGCAGACGTTTGGCCTCTTCTTCGTCATACTGTTCCTGAGCACGTTCTACCAGTGAAACGATGTCACCCATACCGAGGATACGGTCTGCCATACGTGCCGGGTGGAACTGGTCGATAGCATCCAGCTTTTCACCTGTACCCACAAATTTAATCGGCTTGTTGACTACCGAACGGATAGAAAGGGCCGCACCACCACGGGTGTCACCATCCAGTTTGGTCAGTACCACACCGTTGAAGTCCAGGCGTTCGTTAAATTCTTTGGCTGTATTGACGGCATCCTGTCCTGTCATGGAGTCTACCACGAACAGAATTTCGTCCGGATTGATTGCTTCCTTGATAGCGGTGATCTCGTTCATCATCTGTTCGTCTACGGCCAGACGTCCGGCTGTATCGACGATTACGAGGTCATATCCTTTGGCTTTAGCTTCTTGAATGGCGTGTTGTGCAATCTCTACCGGATTTTTGCTGTCCAGTTCTGAGTACATCGGCACTTCAATTTGTTCTGCCAATACACGCAACTGTTCGATAGCTGCCGGACGGTAAACGTCACAAGCTACCAGTAATGGTTTGCGATTCTTCTTTGTTTTCAGCATGCGTGCCAACTTACCGGAGAAAGTAGTCTTACCCGAACCTTGCAGACCTGACATCAGGATTACTGCCGGACGGGATTCGAGGTTGATTTCTACCGTCTCGCCACCCATCAACTGGGTTAGTTCGTCGTGCACAATCTTCACCATCAACTGGCTTGGCTTCACAGCCGTAAGTACATTCTGACCGATGGCTTTTTCCTTCACCGTGTCAGTGAAAGTTTTTGCAACCTTGTAGTTAACGTCGGCATCAAGCAATGCCTTACGTACATCTTTCAGCGTCTCCGCCACGTTAATTTCGGTGATTTTGCCTTCACCTTTCAGAATCTTGAATGACCGTTCTAGTCTTTCACTTAAATTATCGAACATAGTTGTTTAATTACGAATTAATTATTTGAGCCTGCAAATGTACAAAAATCTCTTGTATTTATATCTTTTTATTCTGCCATTTTGCTTTTTTGAGGTAAATATAGCTTGTTATCAACAGCAAGGTATAGTACAGAATCTCAATCGTAAAGCAGATTTCAATCGGTGCTTTGAGCCACATTCCGACGAAAACGATGTAGGAACCGTAAATGGCAATCGTGATGGTTTCGAGCAACAGGGCTGCCTGCGTATTTCCTGTTCCGGAGATGCCGTTGAATACGACATTGGCTACTGATGCAATGAGCATGGCGCAGCAGATAACGTATACCGAAGGTACGGACTCGGTGATTAACGCTGCTTCGCTGGTATATACGGAGAGGAGGAACTGAGGAAACAAAACCGACAATCCCACCAGTCCTAGCATGATGAAGAACGAGAATCGGGCTATTTTATTGATAAGCGGCATGACGTATTGGATACCTCCTGCGCCGATGGCATTGCTGACAAGGCTGTTGGTCGTTGTTGCCAGTGCATTCACCGGAATCAGCAGTACGACGTAGATACTACGGACAATATTGGCAATGGCCAGTTCCCGTTGTCCCAACCGTTCTACGGCAACAAAGAACACGAACCAGGTCGCCATCGATAAGAAATATTGAAGCATCGTGAAGCAAGAAATGCTGAGAATACGCATCAGCAATGCCGGATCGAACGAGCGCAGACGATTCAGACCATACTTTTTCAAATCAACACTGATATATGTATAGATAAGGAAGAAGAGAATGGAAGAGGCTTCCGCCAGTACAGAAGCGATGGCAGCTCCCTTGATTCCCATTTCCGGCAGACCGAATTTACCAAAAATCAGTGCATAGTCCAATATGACGTTGGTTAATGCCATGACAACAGCATTGATGGTCAAGACCTTGGTACGTGTGATGCCGATGTACAGGGCACGGAACATGACATTGACAAACGAGAAGAAGAACCCGTAAATACGCCAGTCCAGAAACTCCATAGTGCCTTCGTAGATGGATTCGGAAGAAACCAGCAACCGCATGATATTTCCTCCGAACGCTTTGGTGAAGCCGAACATCAATATAGCTATCAACAGGAGGAACATAATCCCCTGAATCATTACGGGACCTACATCACTGTAGCGTCCTTCTCCATTGCGTCGTGCAATGACAATTTGTGATCCTGTGCTGAATCCGAAAGCGATGGTGAATATACATATATAAAATAGTCCACCCATAGCCGAAGCTCCCAGGGCCACTTCACTAACGTGCCCTAAGAATGCGGTATCGGTGACATTGATGACATTTTGCGCCAGCAAGCTGAGTAGTATCGGGTAACTGACACTCCAAATCTGTTTGTTGGTATACATAATTAAGCGTTTAAGTTTACAGTTTGCAAAGATAGCGCTTTATTCCGATTCTGAAGCAATGGGATAGGTGAAAACAATTTCCGGGCCTTCCGTTCCCCGGGCGTTTACCTGATAGCTTCCTCCGAAGTAAGCCAGCAATAACTGGTTGATCTCATGCCTGATGCCGGTCTCCTGTGAGGTGAAAGCCTCGTCCGCCAATGGAGAGTTGAGAATGCGGAAATAAAGCATTTCACCTTTCCGGCTTAATGTAAAGCGGATAATCCGTTCCTCCTGTTGTCCCTCTGTTTCATGTTCATGCGGATAGGTCAGGGTACTGAGCAGAGCGTATCCCAATCGGGTGGTATCTGTGCGAAGGGACAGTGACTCGACTTCCGGAGTGAAGCGGACTTGAATGCCTGTCTTTTCATTATTCATGCGTGCCATGTAGCATACTTCGTTGCAAAGTGAGACAGCATCATAGTCTTGTATCTGGAACTTCATCATTTTGGCTTCCAGACGAGACAGGTCGAGTACATCATTGACCAGTCTCATTAATCTTTCTGAGCTTTGGTGGATGATCGCCGAGTATTCTTCTCTTGTTTTTTCATCTATATTCGGTTCGCTGGCTATGAGTTGCGAGAAACCTACCACGTTGTTGAGCGGGGTCCGGATGTTATAACTCATGTTTGACAGGAAGCGATTTTTTATTTCGTTGGTTACCCGTACCGTTTCCGCTGCTTTGCGTATTTCGCTCTCGGAATATTTCAGGGCTTTGCGGATTTTGGAGAGCCGGAATAGGGAAATAAATAATACGATCAGAATGGCACTGATTACGATCAGGCTGATCAGACGTATTTGGTTGGTCTGCTTTTGTTGTTCCAGTTCTATCTTATCCAGATTATAGCTTTTTTTGATTTGCTCCATTTGGGTGTTGGAGAGTGCCATGGCAGCTGAGTCCTTGATGGCCAGTGCCTGTTGGTAGAGAGTTGTCGCTCTGTTATTATCTCCGGCTTCCACCCATATTTTAGCCTGTTTCAGCAGTTGTTCGGCATAGTCGCTGGTGAAATCTTTCTTGAGCATAGTTAATGTCGTGTCGATGTAGGCTGATGCCTGCTGATATTGTTTGATACTCTGATAGTATTTCGCATAGATGTCGTAGTAGAGCACCTTATACATGAAATAGGTATTTTCAGTCAGATACTTTTTAGACTTTTCTATATGTGAATAAGCAATTTGGGGCTGATTGGTATTCAGGTAATAATGCGCATAGAAAATCTCATTGAAAATGAATACGTCTGCAAATCCGTCTTTTAGAGATGGATTGTCAATGATGAATTTACGGAGTACATTTTCCAACTCTTGCAGGTATTTTAGTTGCCTGTAATTGTCCTTCATTTCTTTGGTTACGGATATGAGCTGTGACAGGACGGAGATATGGACTACTGCATTGCCATTCTTTGGAAGCAGCCTGTAGGCTTCTTCCAATGCTTTGAGCCCCTCGTCCCAGCGCTGGCTGCCGATATATGCGTTGGACAGGCACTGATAAGCAGCTACCGTTCCACGGTTATTGTCAATATCAAGGGCTTTCTGTTTCATCTTGTTTGCTTCGCTGATGGCAAGCTCATATTGTTCGGTAAAGGTGTATAGGTCAATCTGAAAGCGTCGGGCGTCGAAGAAATAATCCCATAAACCGGATTTTTGTACCAACGGTTCCATCTTGACTATCCATTTGGCTACACTATCCTGTTCGCAACGGTTGTAATAATACAACAAATGATAATAAGCGGCTAAACTGGCATACTTGTCATTTTTCAGTTTTAACGCTTCCTGCATCAGCGAATCCGAATACTGGATACATTTGTAGTTGTTCTGCTCTATCTTGATAATGTCGTTCAGGGTAGAGAGGCGTGTGGTGTCATGCGGCAGTGTTTGCAACACTTGCAGCAGACTGTCTGAGGCTGTATCGGTGTTTGCATAGCCCGACAGTAGGCCATAGCAGGTGATGATCAGTAATATCAGTCGTTTCATCGTGTTTCCTCCTTCTTTATCTGCGCATGGCAAATCGGGTGTGTGAACAGAAAACGTGCTCCTTTGTCATAGTCCGGGTCGATCCATATTTTGCCTCCCAGTTGCTCAATGATAAGCTGGCAGATAGATAATCCGAGTCCTGTGCCTTGTGCGTTTTCATCGAGCTTTTCGAAGCGGTTGAATATCTTGTTCTGGTTCTCCTTGGAGATTCCGCAACCGGTATCACTAACGGAGAAAAGGGCCGTATCTTCCGTTTGTTTCACCAGTTCCAGGGTGATAGTGCCTTGTGCAGTAAACTTTGTGGCGTTGATAAGCAGATTGATCAGTACTTGTTGCAGGCGGGCACTGTCCGTGGTCAGCTTCAGTGAACTGAGAGAGGTGGAAAACCGTACTTCCGCTTGAGTCTGCTTTATTTTCTCTACCATGTCGATGACATTTCTGCATAGCGCTACAATATCACACTCGTTGAATTTGAATTGCATTTTTCCAATTTCAAGGCTGGATAAGTCAATTACATCATTAATCAGTTTGAGCAGCAGTTCTGAGTTCTGCTGGATGATATCGTTGCACTGTTGTTTCGTTTCGTTGTCGATGGATTCTTCTGTCAGAATAGCTGAAAAACCAGATAAAGCATTGAGCGGAGTACGAATCTCATGGCTCATATTGGAGAGAAAAAGGCTTTTGGTGTGGATAGACTTTTCTGCTTGTTTCTTGGCTTTTTCCTGTTCCTGTTGTGATTGCAGAAGACGATTGTTGGTGCGCTTGATGCGGAAAATGGCAATGATGATCAGTACTACGATCACTAAGATCACAGACAGACTCCAATAATAGAGATTTTTTTGTATGTTGATATAATTAAGTTCGCTTTTATCTATCTGATACAGGGTATGCAGTTCGTTTATCTGGCTGAGATAACTTTGGGCGTCCAATGAATCTTTGAGATGATTAATCTCCTCATAAATCTTGCACGCCTCTTGTTTCTGATTCATAAGTACCAGGACTTTGGCGCGTTCCTGTAATAACTGAACATGTCTGAATAAAGCCGTTTTCTTTGTTATGGTGAGTAATTCTTCATATTCTTTCAGCGCTTTATCATATTCTTTTGACTCAATATGATAGCCGGCATACATATAGTTGCTGATTGAAGAATAGTAGGGATACGGATATTTTTCGTAGATGGAGTCCAGCTGTTTCAGATACTCCAGTGCTTTTGGAAGGTTGTTTGTCTGTATATAATAATAGGCATAGCTGCAAGGCAGATAGAAGTCATCGGGCAAACCTGATTCTTTATGGTAAAGAGACTCCAGATAGGCAAAATCTTTTTCGATATCTGTCATTTGCCTGTATTTGAGTTTGCTCAGGATCAAATGAAACATGCTTGTCTTAAGATATGGAATACTTGCCGGAATTTTTTGCATTATTTTCAAGGATTCCTCATAAGACTCTATAGCAGACTGGGGATTTCCCGAACTTTGGTAGGTGTCTGCAAGGGCACGCAATGCCAGTGCCGTTCCGAAAGGATAATCTATAGCTTTGGCTTGCTGATACATTGAGTTGGCGTTGTTGACTGCCAGACTGATATTTCCTTCTGTAATTAATGCCTGAACTGCCATCATTTTCAATGGAAACAGAATATGATATTCTTGCTGCTTTTCAAGTTCGGGGCTTAAGAGCTTTTCCCATAAGATGATGCTGTCCGTTGTAATATCGATATTTGTATTGAAAGAAAGATCATGCTCGACAAGTGGCTGGAGTAAGGTAAGTCGTTCTTTGTTCAGGTTTGTTGCATGGAGAGCCGCCGATATGAATATGGCTGCAATGAGTGCTATTATATGCTGTAAATTACTATTCACTATTTTGTTTGCTCGTATGGTGATGTGCAAAAGAAATAAAAAGAGCGAAGACTGGCAAGCAATCTTCACTCTTTTTTATAGAATTATTTTCTTTTGAGGATCTCCCGTGCCCCAGGACCTTCGTGGCTGGGGTAGCCGGGAGTATGATTTCTGCACCGGGGATCGGCATCTACCTTCAAACTGCGGTAATCATCTTTGGAACGTGTGATGTAATCGTCCAGCAAAGCACGATGCTCGGCGAGTATTTTGGAGTATTTAGGGTCTTTGGCAAGATTTTTTCTTTCACCCGGATCTTTTTTCATATCGTACAGTTCTTCTCCGTTGCCTTCCAGATAATGGGTGTATTTATATCTCGGTCCGCGCACCATGCGTCCGGGAGTGGTAACGTACTCATATTCGCTGTGCCATTCGGAGACAACGTAAGGGTGGCTTTTCTTTTGTTTCTCTCCCCTTAGAGTCGGTGCAAGGCTGATGCCGGCTTTTTCTGCCGGAACGGCGATGCCTGCCAGGTCGCAAAGGGTGGGCAGGAGGTCTAAGGTCGGCTGTGTCAGCAGGTGGTCTACGGGTTTCTTCTGCTGCTTGATGCCGGGACCGGCAAAGATAAACGGAACGTTGGTCATTTCATCATAGAAGCTGATATGCTTGGTCACCATGCGGTGGGATGCCATGCCGTCGCCGTGGTCCGCCATAATTACGACAATCGTGTTTCTTCCGGCAGGGGTGGAGTAGAGGGCTTTCAGTACGCTGTCTACTTGCTTGGACACCATCTTGGTGTAATGCTGGAAGGCGGCGATGTAGTGACGATAGTTTTCTTCGTTCCAATGGGCAGCCTGTGTCATGCGGCGGTGACTGCAACAGATATATTGTACGGGAGTCGGAATATTGCTCCAGTCTTCCACGTCAAAGTTGTCCGGCAATTCGGGCAGTGGTCCGCTGATCGGCCGGTCGGTGTGTACTCCTGCGTTTTCGCCGATGAATCCGCAGATATTATGCGGGTTCTGAAAATCTGCAATGCAAATAAAAGGTTCTTTCGGAGGATTGCTGAGGTAGGCAACGGCATCCTCGCAGGTTCCTACATCCAGGAAACTGTCATTGTTGACCGGAAATTCGGGATCGGTGAATGGCTTGGCTACCGGTTCTTTATGTTTGAAGCCTCTCAGTGAGCCCATGTCGTGAGTCTTGCCGAAGTGTACGGCCTCATAACCGCTTTCGGAGAAGAGACTACCCAGTGTCGGCACGTTTTCCGGCAGGCGGGTGTTGACGGGTTCGCTGGAGTTTGAACGTACATTGGTCTGGTGAGGCATCATGCCGCTCCATAATGCTGCGCGTGAAGGTTGGCTGAGGGGGCAGCCTACATAAGCGTTAGAGAAGATAACTCCTCTTGATGCTACTTCGTCAATGGGAAGTGTGCAGCCTTGTGTCTGTCCGTAAGCGCCTACGACACGTTGTGTGAGATGGTCGCACTGGATAATCAGGAAGTTCGGCTTTTCTTGTGCCTGGGCTGCTGCGCCACAAAGGGCTAATCCCATGAATGGATAAATTGTTTTCATTCTTGGCTAGAATTAAGTAATTGATTGGGTAGCAAAAGTAGGAAAAAACAAAAAGCAAAAAAGGGCGGGGGAGTGGTTTTGGACGTAAATGAAAGTAATTTGTACAAAAATGAAATATGCGATGAACGATTCATGAGGAACAGCGAAGACCGCGATGAATAATAAATGAAAAGAATTAATGGAAATCATAAAAAGAACGGTGAATAAACTGCGATTATTCATCGTCCAGTATATTCACCGTTCCTTATTTATGATCGTTTATTCTTGATCAGCTATTCATGCTCATCAGGAATTCGTCGTTGTCTCTTGTTTTTTCCAGGCGGTCTTTTACGAAATCCATTGCTTCGATAGGATTCATATCTGCAAGGTATTTGCGTAATATCCACATGCGGTCGAGTGTTGTCTTGTCAAGCAGCAGATCGTCGCGACGAGTACTGGATGCGGTGATGTTGACAGCAGGGAAGATACGCTTGTTGGACAGGTTGCGGTCAAGCTGCAACTCCATGTTACCTGTACCCTTGAATTCTTCGAAGATAACTTCGTCCATTTTGGAACCGGTGTCGATCAGTGCGGTAGCGATGATAGTCAGCGAACCGCCGTTTTCGATGTTACGGGCAGCACCGAAGAAGCGTTTGGGCTTGTGAAGTGCATTGGCGTCCACACCACCGGAAAGTACTTTACCGGATGCGGGAGATACAGTATTGTAAGCACGTGCCAGACGAGTGATAGAGTCAAGGAAGATCACTACGTCGTGTCCGCATTCTACCAGTCTTTTTGCTTTCTCGAGTACGATACCTGCGATTTTTACGTGGCGTTCTGCCGGTTCGTCAAAAGTAGAAGCGATTACTTCTGCGTTGACGCTGCGTGCCATGTCGGTTACTTCCTCCGGACGTTCGTCGATCAGCAGCATAATCATATATACTTCCGGATGATTGGCTGCGATGGCGTTGGCGATATCTTTCATCAAGATGGTCTTACCTGTCTTCGGCTGTGCTACGATCAGTGCACGCTGTCCCTTACCGATAGGAGCGAAAAGGTCTACAACCCGGGCAGACATGGAGTCTGAATAACCGCCTTTGCAGAGTCTGAATTTCTCGTCCGGGAAGAGCGGAGTCAAGTGTTCGAAAGGAACACGGTCGCGAACGAAAGCTGCGTCACGTCCGTTGATCTTTGACACCTTTACTAACGGGAAATATTTTTCTCCTTCCTTTGGCGGACGGATGATGCCTTCTACCACGTCACCGGTCTTAAGACCAAATAACTTAATTTGTGACTGTGATACATAAATATCGTCCGGAGAAGAAAGATAATTGTAATCGGAAGAACGGAGGAATCCGTATCCGTCCTGCATGATTTCCAGTACGCCTACTCCGCTGAGGATATCATCGAATTCATAAGGCTTTTCACGCTCGATCACTTTGCGTTCCGGCTGTTGTTGTACAGGCGGAAGGTTCTCGGCAGCGTTGTTCTGCTGTTGTGCAGGACGTTGTTGCATCGGAGGACGCTGGTTGTTGTTATTATTACGCTGGAAATTATTATTGTTGTTAGCATTTGCATTGTTATTGCCGGCGTTGTTATTGTTGTTGTCGCGCGGGCGGACAATGCGCTGGCGTTGTTGCGGTTGTGAATGCTGTTGTTGCTGTGGTTGTGGAGCTTGCTCGGGGGCGGCTTGTGCTGTTTCTGCCTTGGTCGCTTCGAATTTGCCGAAGAGTTCGGTCGGAAGCTCTATTTTTTCAGAAGGCAGGTCTTCGATTGGGATAAAGTCATCATCGTCTTCGCTGGATAAGATGGTACTTTCTTCGTCGATCACCGGTGCCGATTTCTTTTGCGGTTTGGCTATTACCGGTTTTTCTGCAACGGCAGGGGTGTTTTTTTTTTTTTTTTTTTCCTTTCTTTTCTGTCTCCTGTGTCGGAGTTGCTTTTTCAGCCGCCGGTGCAACTACCGTTTTTTCCGCAACAGCTTTTTCTTCTGTTGGTTTCATTATCGGTTTTGCGTTTTCCACCTCCTTGTTTTCTGCTTTTTCAGCGATATTGGCGTCTTTGCGGGGACGGCCTACTTTGCGCTTAGGAGCAGCTTTCTCTGCCTTCGGTTCAGCAACGGGAGCTTCTTTGGCTTTGTTGGCAGCCTCTTCTTTAGGCTGTTGCTGAGGTTTGGCTGCAGGAGCATTTTCTTTATTTTTAGTAACTTCCGCATTTTTGGCTGCAGGTGCTACTTTCTCTTCTTTTTTAGGTGCGGCTGTGCGCGAACGCTTGTTTTTATCTCCTTTGCGTTCTTCTTTTAATTTCTCTGCGGCAACTTTCTTAGTGGCTCCGGCTATGGCTTGCTCATCAAGAATCTTGTATACAAGTTCTTCTTTCTTAAATGAGTCTGCTTTTTTGATGCCTAGCTCTTTGGCAATAACTTGAAGTTCCGACAGATTTTTGTCGTTCAATTGGATAATGTTATACATATAGTATGGTAAGTTATTAAAATTTCTGTCTTGATGAAATATGGACAGCATTACTACAGCGTAATAACCGCAGAGATGCGAGCATATGTTTTGTTTTTAATTATGAATTAGGGATGTATGTGTTGAATCGTAGAATGTTTCAACGGGGCAAAGATAATAAATATTTTTGGTTTCATGAACAATCAAACACTTTTTTCAGCGTAAAAACGTATCTTTGCTGTATAAAAGAAAATAGTATGACAGTAAATGAAGCTCGTTTAATTTATTTTTCGCCTACACACACATCAAAACAAGTAGCCGAAGCAATTGTTCACGGAACCGGTATAAAAAATGTCGTTTCGATGAATCTCACATTGCAGACTGTCGAGGAAACTGTTATTCCTACGTCTGCATTAGCTGTTATCGTAGTGCCTGTATATGGAGGTCATGTGGCTCCTTTGGCTATGGAACGTCTGGAAAGTATTCGCGGTCTGGATACTCCTGCCGTATTGGTCGTGGTTTACGGAAACCGTGCCTACGAGAAGGCGTTGATGGAACTGGACGCTTTTGCCATCCCTCACGGATTGAAGGTGATTGCCGGAGCGACCTTCATAGGTGAACATTCATATAGCACCGATAAATGTCCCATCGCAGACGGTCGTCCGAATGAATCTGATTTGGATTATGCGGAAGATTTCGGAAAAAAGATAATGGAGAAAATTCAGGCAGCTGACGGACCCGATACTCTTTACCAGGTGGATGTGCGTGCCATTAAACGCCCCAGTCAGCCGTTTTTCCCCTTATTCCGCTTTTTGAGGAAGGTAATCAAGCTGCGCAAAAGTGGTACTCCGCTTCCCCGTACCCCTTGGATAGAAGATGAGAGCTTGTGTACTCATTGTGGTATCTGTGCGGCTCGTTGTCCGGCAGGAGCGATCACCAAAGGGGATGAACTGAACACGAATGCTGAAAAATGCATCAAATGCTGCGCCTGTGTGAAAGCATGTGCAAACAAGGCAAGGAAATATGATACTCCTTTCGCTTCTTTGCTGTCCGAGTGTTTCAAGAAACAGAAATTGCCTCAGACTATCTTGTAGATAATCACTCGTTTAGTCGTTTCGTCTATCCGGAAGCGGTTATCTGTCCGTTCGCCTATCAGCCATGCAATGCGTTCACCGCAGCAGAGAACCCATTGGCGTTCTTTTTGGCTGATGGAGAATTTGCGGTCGGTCAGATAATCGCTTATTTTTTTCTTGCCCGTCATGCCGAAGGGGATGAATGTATCTCCCGCTTGCCATTTGCGGCAGTGAATTTCCTCATTTAATTTGTCTGCATCGAAACAGGCGGTTTCTTTTTCCCGTGGAATCCGGAAATCGGGTGTGAATTCTCTTTCCTCTTTTATTAATTGATAGGGAAGGGCAGGGCCGTCTTCCGGCTGGATGGTTTCCAGTAGCAGCAAATTCCGGTCTTTAATGACTCGCCATTCTTTGCTGACGAATTGTTTCCCTGATTGTCCGTGAAGCGAATTGGCTATATCTTTGATTTGTGCCGAATTGAATCCCAGTGGATGCAATGTTTCAAACAAGAAAGCATCGGGAGCGGGTTCGTCCAGTAGAGCATCGATTCGGATACCTTCCGGAGTGATAATCCGTGTTTTGGCTTCGTCTATTACCTTATTATATATAGTAGCTACATCATTCAGGTGATTGCTTGTTTCTATCAGACTGTTTTTGACCGACGGATTTATTTCCTGCATCAGTGGGAGCAGGTTGAGGCGGATTTTATTGCGGGTATATTCGTCTTCCAGATTGGTGCTGTCTGTTACGAAGTCTTGTCCGATCTGTTGCAGGTAGCGGATGATTTCTTCCCGGTTGATGCAGAGCAACGGACGTACGATTGCTCCGTTTCGGGGGCGGATTCCTAATAAACCGGTAATGCCTGTACCCCGAATGAGGTTGAGCAGCATCGTTTCTACACTGTCGTCCTGGTGGTGAGCTACGGCGATTACATGGGCTCCGCACTCTTCTTTTATCTTTTCGAACCAGTTATAGCGGAGTTCCCTGGCTGCCATTTCTATCGAGATCCGTTTTTCAGTTGCGTACTGAGTCGTGTTGAAGTCGATGGTATGCAGGCGGATGCCGTATTTTTGGCAAAGTTGCCGGACAAACTGTTCGTCACGGTTTGATTCTTCACCGCGTAAATGGAAATTGCAGTGGGCAGCTTCACATTGATAACCTGCTGTGTGGAGTACACGCAGCAAGGCAACTGAGTCGGCTCCACCACTCAGGGCAACCAAAAGTTTATCATCCGGCGAGAATAAATGCTCTTTCTCTATATATCGTATAACCCGTTGTTGTATCATATCTGCAAAGATAATAGTTTATTGAGGTATCTCAAGTGAATGCTAATTGTTTTTATCGGACTGACTAAGGAAAAAACTCCCATAAATTATTTTTTTCTTTAGCGATTTCTAATTCGTCCTACTATAGTTCCTCTTTCGTGCCACTATAGTAGGACGTAAGGGGAACTATAGTACTTCTTGCGTACCACTATAGTGGCACGAACTAATTGTTGCATGTAAATTCAATAGATGTAGGCAGGGAATTAGTTACCTGTTGTGACTTGGACTTTTGATGGGTTTATTTAGATACCGTCAGTATACGAAAATCCTGCTATTTAAAAACATTCTAAATAATTTGCGTGCTCGGAAGTTATGAATTATCTTTGCCGAAAATTTAGATAGTTATGCGTTTATCCGAATTAGGAACAGGTGAAAAAGGTGTCATCGTTAAGGTCTTGGGACACGGAGGCTTTCGTAAACGTATTGTGGAGATGGGTTTTATCAAAGGTAAAACTGTTGAAGTGTTGTTGAATGCTCCACTGAAAGACCCGATTAAATATAAAGTCTTAGGTTATGAAATATCTCTTCGTCGTCAGGAAGCGGAAATGATTGAAGTAGTCAGCGAGGAAGAAGCAAAAAAACAAGCCGAAAAAGCTGTATATCACGAAGGTTTGCCCGAAGATGTTTCTGTAAAAGAAGAAGATATGAAACGGTTGGCGTTAGGTAAGCGCCGTACTATCAACGTTGCTCTGGTCGGGAATCCGAACTCAGGCAAGACTTCTCTTTTCAATCTGGCTTCCGGTGCTCATGAGCATGTAGGAAACTATAGCGGTGTGACCGTAGATGCCAAAGAAGGGTATTTCGATTTCGAAGGTTATCATTTCCGTATTGTCGATTTGCCGGGAACGTATTCACTGTCAGCTTATACACCGGAAGAAATTTATGTCCGCCGTCACATTGTTGATGAAACACCGGACGTAATCATCAATGTAGTCGATTCTTCAAATCTGGAACGAAATCTGTATCTGACTACCCAACTAATTGACATGAATGTCCGCATGGTAGTGGCTTTGAATATTTACGATGAGCTGGAATCCAGCGGTAATACATTGGATTATCATTTGTTGAGTAAATTGTTCGGGGTGCCGATGGTGCCTACTGTCAGCAAGAAGAATCGTGGACTGGATACCTTGTTTCATGTAGTAATCAACCTTTATGAAGGGGTCGATTTCTTTGACAAGCAGGGAAATATGAATCCGGAAGTTCTGAAAGACTTGACCGAATGGCATGATTCTCTGGAAGACCGGAAGAACCATGAGGAAGAACATCTGGAGGATTACGTGCGCGAACATAAAAGGAAAGGGCGTGTATTCCGTCATATCCATATCAATCATGGTCCCGATCTGGAAAAAGCGATTGACGCTGTAAAAGAGGAAGTATCCAAGAATGAATTTATCCGCCATAAATATTCTACCCGCTTTCTGTCTATCAAGTTGTTGGAAAACGATCCCGATATAGAGAGCTTTGTACGGACGCTGCCCAATGCGGGAGAGATTTTCCGTATTCGCGACAAGATG
>ERZ809152.506-NODE-506-length-20404-cov-3.370043_pt1 | contig 20404 bp, 20 predicted proteins | sample MGYA00520518_ERZ809152 | MGnify/ENA primary metagenome ERZ809152 (study PRJEB31570, sample SAMEA3212996) | Homo sapiens | biome: human-gut; feature: human gut; material: fecal | place: Sweden | collected 2011 ...
TACCGCAATCTGTTTCATGATCATTTCCTCCTGACTTAAAATCAGATATTTGCGCTCGATTTCCATGAAAAACTCCTTTCTTTGAAAACATCGTTTGTTGTTTGATATTCGGTATCATCATAATATGAAAAACGGAAAATGTAAACGGGGAGGCATTGCATTTTTAACAGGGATTTGCTACACTTTTTACCATATGAAAGAAATGAAAATCAGGTTCAGATTTTAAGTCAGGAGGAAATGATCATGAAACAGATTGCGGTATTTCTCGCAGAAGGATTTGAAGAAATCGAAGGACTTACGGTTACGGATCTGCTGCGCAGGGCAGGCGTTACTGTGACGAACGTATCGGTCACAGGAGAAAAGACAGTACATGGCTCACACGGAATCGGTGTCGAGGCAGACGCCCTGTTTGAGGAGATGGAGTTTGAGGGAATGGATATGCTCGTACTGCCGGGTGGGATGCCGGGGACAAAGCATTTGAAAGAACACAGAGATTTGTGTGTGCTGCTCAAAGAATTTTATGCAAAAGAGCGTTATCTGGCAGCAATCTGTGCAGCGCCTACTGTATTTGGAGAACTGGGATTTCTGGAAGGCAGAAAAGCATGCTGTTATCCGGGCATGGAGTCAGGGCTTTCTCACGCAGAGACAAATGAAGAGCCGGTAAATGTAGACGGGCATATGATCACAAGCCGGGGACTGGGAACCGCGATTCCATTCGCATTGAAGCTGATCGAGCTCCTGTGCGGAAAGGAAAAGGCAGAAGAAATCGGGCATGGAGTAGTTTATTATTAAAAAGTACTGGAAATATTGAAGTGACTATGCTATACTAATTCAATGACTGCGAATATACAATTTGCGTTTGAATGGTACGAATCAAGGAGGAAATAGAAAGATGAGTTTACAGGTAGAAAAGTTAGAGCATAATATGGCGAAGCTTACAGTAGAAGTAGCTGCAGAAGATGTAGAGAAAGCACTGCAGGCAGCTTACTTAAAACAGCGCAAACAGATCAACATTCCGGGATTCCGTAAAGGAAAAGTTCCGCGTCAGATGATCGAAAAAATGTACGGACCGGAAGTATTCTATGATGAAGCAGCAAATAACATGATTCCGGACGCATATGCAAAAGCTTATGATGAAAGTGAACTGGACATCGTGTCTCAGCCGAAGATCGAGGTTGTACAGATGGAAAAAGGAAAACCGTTCATTTTCACAGCAGAAGTAGCTACAAAACCGGAAGTGACACTCGGAGATTACAAAGGACTGAAAGTAGATAAAGTATCTACAAGAGTGACACAGAAGGAAGTTGATGAAGAGATTGAAAAAGAGCGCGAGCGCAATGCAAGAACAATCGAAGTGACAGACCGCGCAGTTCAGGATAAAGATGAAGTAACATTAGATTTCGAAGGATTTGTAGACGGTGTTGCATTTGAAGGTGGAAAAGGAGAAGATTATCCGCTGACAATCGGTTCCGGATCATTCATTCCTGGATTTGAAGAGCAGCTGATCGGAGCTGAGATCGACAAAGAAGTAGAAGTGAATGTGACATTCCCGAAAGAGTATCACTCTGAAGAGCTTGCAGGAAAAGATGCTACATTCAAGTGTACAGTACACACAATCAAAGCAAAAGAGCTTCCGGAGCTGGATGATGAATTTGCTTCTGAAGTTTCTGAATGTGAGACAATGGACGCATACAGAGCGGAAGTAAAGAAAAACATCAAAGAGCGCAAAGAGAGAACCGGAAAAGAAAAGAAAGAAAACCAGGCAGTAGATCAGGCAATCGAGAACGCACAGATGGATATTCCGGAAGCAATGATCGAGTTCCAGGTAAGACAGATGGCAGATGATTTTGCACGCCGCATTCAGCAGCAGGGTCTGACTGTAGAACAGTACTTCCAGTTTACAGGAATGACAGCAGAGAAGATGATGGAAGAGATGAGACCACAGGCTGAAAAGAGCATCAAGACAAGACTGGTTCTGGAAGCGATCGTAAAAGCTGAGAACATTGAAGTTTCTGATGAGCGTGTAGAAGAAGAACTCACAAAAATGGCGGAAGCATACCAGATGGAAGTTGAAAAACTCAAAGAGTTTATGGGAGAGAACGAGAAGAAACAGATCAAAGAGGATCTTGCAGTTCAGGAAGCAATCACTCTGCTTGTAAACGAATCTGTAGAGGGATAATCTGTTCTGGTACATAACAGTACCGTGAATCCGCAGTGAGAGGGGGCCGCAGGCAGCGGCAGATTAAGTCAGCATAATAAGGAGGAAAAGCAAATGAGTTTAGTACCTTATGTTATTGAACAGACAAGCCGTGGAGAGCGCTCTTACGACATTTATTCAAGACTGTTAAAAGAAAGAATCATTTTTCTGGGAGAAGAGGTCAATGATGTATCTGCGAGTGTGATCGTAGCACAGCTTCTTTTCCTGGAAGCGGATGATCCGAATAAGGATATCCAGTTATATATCAACAGCCCGGGAGGTTCCGTGACAGCGGGACTGGCAATCTACGATACCATGCAGTACATCAAATGTGATGTTTCTACAGTCTGCATCGGTATGGCAGCAAGCATGGGGGCATTCCTTCTTTCCGGTGGAGCGAAGGGAAAACGTTTTGCGCTTCCAAACGCAGAGATCATGATCCATCAGCCATCCGGCGGAGCACAGGGACAGGCAACTGAGATTTCGATCGCAGCAGAGCACATCCTGAGAACCCGTCAGAAATTGAACGAGATCATGGCGGCAAACACAGGGCAGCCATTGGAGACGATCAAGGCTGATACAGAACGTGATAACTTCATGTCTGCAGAAGAAGCAAAAGCTTATGGATTAATAGATGAGGTAATTGCCAAACATTAATGTTGTGTCGGCAATATGAGGTGAGAGTGATATGGCAGGAAAAGCAAGTGATGATATAGTAAGATGCTCCTTCTGTAATAAGCCGCAGTCTCAGGTGAGAAAGCTGATCGCAGGGCCGAACGGCGCTTATATCTGTGATGAGTGTATCGAGGTCTGCTCGGAGATTATAGAAGAAGAGTTTGAATACGATGATGACAGAAGAGAATTTGATGATATCAATCTTTTGACACCAGAGGAGATCAAGGCATTCCTTGATGAATATGTAATCGGACAGGACGAGGCAAAGAAGGTTCTTTCTGTTGCTGTATACAATCATTACAAGCGGATCATGGCAGGTTCTGATCTGGGCGTGGATCTGCAGAAGAGTAATATTCTGATGCTTGGACCGACCGGATGCGGAAAGACTCTGCTTGCCCAGACCCTCGCAAAGATACTGAATGTTCCGTTTGCCATCGCAGATGCGACAGCTCCGACAGAGGCCGGATATGTGGGGGAAGATGTAGAAAGCATCCTCCTGAAAGTGATTCAGGCAGCAGATGGCGATATTGAACGTGCAGAGCATGGTATTATTTATATTGATGAGATTGACAAGATCACAAGAAAGTCTGAGAATCCTTCCATTACCAGAGATGTATCCGGAGAGGGAGTTCAACAGGCGCTTTTAAAGATCATTGAGGGAACCGTTGCATCTGTTCCGCCGCAGGGCGGAAGAAAGCATCCGCATCAGGAACTGATCCAGATAGACACGACCAATATTTTGTTTATCTGCGGCGGTGCATTTGAAGGGATTGATAAGATCATTGAGACCAGACTGGATAAGAAGTCGATCGGCTTTAATGCAGAGATAGCTAAGAAGCATGAGGAGGATGTAGATGTACTGCTGCATCAGGTGCTTCCGCAGGATCTGGTGAAGTTTGGTCTGATTCCGGAGCTGGTAGGACGAGTTCCTGTTACAGTATCTCTGGATCTTCTGGATAAAGAGGCTTTGATCCGGATTCTGACAGAACCGAAGAGCTCTCTTGTGAAGCAGTATCAGAAGCTGATGGAACTGGACGGCGTAAAGCTGGAGTTTGATAAAGCAGCTCTGGATGCGATTGCAGAGACCTCTCTGGCAAGGAAAACGGGAGCCAGAGGATTAAGAGCCATTATGGAAGATATTATGATGGATACAATGTTCCGTGTACCATCTGATGATACCATCAAAGGATGTATGATTACAAAAGATGTTGTGGAAGGAAAGGGGCAGCCATTGTATGAGTGCGATGGAGAAGAGCGAAAATCTTTTCTGACATCTGAAAGTGCATAGATAACACAGGCGGGTGCATAGGGAGGACCATGTACCCGCTTGTTTTGATTTTGGATAAAACAAAAAGCAGGAGGAAAATACAGGTGAACAGAGAAATAAAAAGCCTTCCGATGGTAGCTCTGCGTGGAATGACTATCATGCCGGAAATGGTAGTACATTTTGATGTGAGCAGAGAAAAATCAATCGCAGCAATTCAGGAAGCCATGGCGGGAGACCAGAAGATTTTTCTTGTGGCACAAAGATCAATAGAAACAGACGACCCTATACAGGAAGATGTTTACGAGGTGGGAACTGTTGGAACGATCAAACAGATCATGAAGCTTCCAAAGCATATCGTTCGGGTACTTGTTTCAGGAGAAACAAGAGGAATCTTAAAACAGCTTCAGCAGGATACGCCGTATCTGCGGGCAGAGGTCGAGGTGATCGATGAGTCCGATCTTGTCATTCAGGATGATTTAAATGGAGAGGCAATGGCAAGGAGTCTTAAAGATACTTTTCTGGACTATGCCGCTCGCAACGGAAAAATGTCAAAAGAAGCAGTGGCAGAGATTTTGGAGATCAAAAGCCTGAAAAAGCTGGTGGATGAGATTGCTGCAAACACGCCTTTTTATTATGTTGATCAACAGGAAATCCTCGGAAAAGTGGATTTTTGGGAGAGATATGAGACATTGGCGTTTAAGCTGGTCAACGAAGTGCAGATCATGGATATCAAAGATGAACTGCAGCAAAAGGTGAAGGAACGTGTGGATAAGCATCAGAAAGAATACATTCTTCGGGAGCAGCTGAAGCTGATCCGGGAGGAGTTGGGGGATGATTCTACATTGTCCGATGCGGAAGAATTTGAAAAAGCAGCAAAGAATCTGAAAGCGCCAAAAGAAGTGAAGGAAAAGCTGAAAAAAGAAATCAGCAGATTCAAAAGCTCACTGAACAGTCCGGCAGAAAGCGGTGTGATACGAACCTATATTGAAACATTGCTTGAGATGCCGTGGGATAAAGCCGGGAAAGACAATCAGGATATCAAATATGCAGAGGAAGTGCTGGAAGCAGATCATTATGGTCTGGAACAGGTCAAAGAACGAATTCTGGAATTTCTGGCAGTACGTTCTCTGACGAAAAAAGGGGAGAGCCCGATCCTGTGTCTGGTGGGACCGCCGGGAACCGGAAAAACATCGATCGCCAAATCTCTTGCAAAGGCACTGAAGAAGCCGTATGTAAGGATTTCACTTGGCGGAGTGCGGGATGAGGCAGAAATCCGGGGACACAGAAAAACATATGTAGGAGCAATGCCCGGACGCATCGCAAATGGAATTCGTCAGGCAGGTGTCAAGAATCCGTTGATGCTTCTGGATGAAATTGATAAAGTCAGCACAGACTATAAGGGAGATACGTTCTCTGCGCTTCTGGAAGTACTGGACAGTGAACAGAATTACAAATTCCGTGATCATTATCTGGAAGTTCCGCTGGATTTGTCGGAAGTGCTGTTTATTGCCACTGCAAATTCACTGCAGACGATTCCGCGTCCGCTTCTGGACCGTATGGAAGTGATCGAGGTGACCAGCTACACAGAGAATGAGAAGCTGCACATTGCGACAGAGCATTTGATCCCAAAACAGCTGGAGAAAAATGGTCTGAAGAAAGAACAGCTGAAAATAAGCAAAAATGCAGTCTGGAAGATTGCATCCAACTATACAAAAGAAGCGGGAGTACGTCAGCTGGAGAGAGAAATCGGTAATATTTGCAGAAAAGCAGCAAAAGAAATACTTACAACCGGGAAAAAGAGTGTTACAATTACAGAGAAGAATCTGTTCAAATATCTGGGAAAAGAGAAGTTTACGTATCAGATGGCAAATGCAGCGGATGAGATCGGGATTGTGCGTGGACTTGCATGGACCAGTGTGGGTGGGGACACTCTCCAGATCGAAGTGAATGTGATGCCTGGAAAAGGCGAGATCATGCTCACAGGTCAGCTTGGAGATGTGATGAAAGAATCGGCACGGACCGGGATCAGCTATATTCGTTCTGTCAGCAGAGATTATCAGATTGCGGATGACTTTTTTGAAAAATATGATATCCATGTACATATTCCGGAGGGTGCAGTGCCCAAAGACGGTCCGTCAGCCGGAATCACCATGGCAACGGCAATGCTTTCTGCGATCACAGAACAAAAGGTGCGTGCAGATATTGCCATGACAGGAGAAGTGACTCTGCGCGGACGTGTACTGCCGATCGGAGGATTAAAGGAAAAGCTTCTGGCTGCGAAAAATGCCGGGATAAAAACAGTTCTTGTTCCCAAAAAGAATCTGGCAGATGTAGAAGAGCTTTCTCAGGAAATCACAAAAGGATTCGAGATCCTGCCTGTAGAACATATGGAGGAAGTGCTGAAGGCAGCATTTGTGTCAGAAGATCAGGATAAAATATCCGGAGGGGAGTAAACTATGGTAATAAAGAATATCAATCTGGAAACTGTTTGTGGAATTACAAGTAAATTGCCGGAAAATGAGAAACCGGAGATTGCGTTTGCGGGGAAATCCAATGTGGGTAAGTCATCCCTGATCAATGCGCTGATGAACCGAAAATCGTATGCCCGGATCTCTGCCACACCGGGAAAGACACAGACGATTAATTTTTATAATATCAACGAGGAACTTTATCTGGTGGATCTGCCGGGATACGGGTATGCGAAAGTATCGGAAAAAGAAAAGATCCAGTGGGGAAATCTGATCGAGCGCTATCTGCATACATCAAAACAGTTGAAAGCAGTCTTTCTTCTGATCGACATCCGGCATGACCCTTCGGCAAATGACAAGATGATGTATCAGTGGATCGTCGATCAGGGATTTCAGCCGATCATCATTGCTACAAAGCTGGATAAATTAAAACGCAGTCAGGTGCAGAAGCATGTGAAGATGTTAAAAACAGGTCTGAATCTGCTTCCGGGAACAAAAGTGATCCCGTTTTCTTCGGTTACAAAGCAGGGAAGAGACGAAATCTGGGATCTGGCTGAGCGGGAATATCTGTTTCCGGAAAGATTTTTGGAGGATGAAACGAAAGAATAATTTCGGAGAATGATAGAGTAAACAGGAAAAGCACGATGCGGGAAGGAGATTTTTATGGAGCGAAAAAGACCTTACTGGCAAGTGGCGGTAAGTCTTGTGTTCAGTATACTGGCAACGGCTGCGTTTATTATCCTGGGCGTAAAAGCAATCGGATTTCTCATGCCGTTCGTTGTGGGCTGGATCATTTCTGCCATTGCGACACCTCTGGTGAACTGGCTGGAAAAGCGATTGAAGATCGTAAAGAAGCTGGGAACAGCAATGATTGTTATCATGGTCATTGGGCTGATCGTTTTAGTGGGATATTTTGCAGTCAGCAGGATTGCAGCGGAAGTGACAGATCTGATTCAGAACTTTCCGGATATTTATGCACAGCTGGAAGAGGGGATGCGCGAGATTGGAAATACCTTATCCGGTGCGTTTAGCAGGCTTCCCCGGGGAGTGCAGAATGGGTGGACAACGATCGTCGAGAATCTGGATACTTATATGGGGAATCTTGTTTCGAAAATCAGCGAGCCGACGGTGACGGCTGCGGGGAATTTTGCAAAAAGACTTCCGTCCTATCTGATTTCTTTCATTGTTGCGATACTGGCAGCTTACTTTTTTACAATCCAGAGAGAAGAAGTGATCGCATGGTTTCATAAAATTGCACCGCCGTCTGTGGAAAAGAGGATGATCCTGGTGATGGATAATCTGAAATATGCAGTAGGCGGATATTTCAAGGCGCAGTTTAAGATCATGGGTGTTGTTTTTTTGATCCTGTTTGCCGGATTTCTTGTGCTTGGAATTCATTATGCGGTTTTGGTTGCATTTCTGATTTCATTTTTGGATTTCCTGCCATTTTTTGGAACGGGAACTGCGTTGATCCCATGGGCAATTTACTCCGTATTTATCGGTGAATATAAAATTACAGCCGGTCTGGTGATCATCTATGCAGTTTCCCAGATAGTGCGTCAGCTTTTGCAGCCAAAGCTGGTAGGTGACAGCATGGGAATGAATCCGCTGGTGACACTGCTGCTTTTATATGTGGGATATAAGATCAAGGGAGTCGTTGGTATGATTCTGGCAGTTCCGCTGGGACTGGTATTGATCAATATGTGTCAGGCCGGTGCATTTGATTATATTCTGGATGACGTAAAGATTCTGGTTGAAGGGATACTGGGACTTCGCGAGGAGCTTCCTCAAGGGCAAAAAGAAAATTCAGATAACACTTGATTCCAAGAATGAGAGTGTTTATAATATCAACAGAAACAAAAAAGGGGTGCTTGCAGAAAGCAGGCTGAGAGAAAGCTGGATTGCTTAAAACCCGTAACCTGATTTGGATAATGCCAACGTAGGGATATACAGAGAAAGTGATAGGATCTGAGAAGAAAAATTGCTGCTGTGATGCGTTTGCGTTGCAGCAGCTTTTTGCATACTCCGCGGCGGGCATGGAAAGGAATGCATATGAGAAACTATACAACACAGATGGAAGCAGCGAGAAAACAGATTGTGACAAAAGAACTGGAGATCGTGGCACAAAAAGAACACATGACGACCGAGGAGTTGATGCCGCTGGTGGCAGGAAAGGTTGTCATCTGTGCCAACAAAAATCACACTTGTATTGATCCGGAAGGAATCGGTTCGATGCTGCGTACAAAGATCAATGTGAATCTGGGAGTTTCAAGAGACTGTAAAGATTACGATGTGGAGATGCAGAAGGTGATGCAGGCAGTTGAGATGGGCGCACATGCCATCATGGATCTGTCTTCTCATGGAAATACAATTCCATTTCGAAGAAAGCTGACCAGTGAGTGTCCGGCGCTGATCGGTACTGTTCCAATCTATGATTCCGTGATCCACTATCAAAGGGATCTGGATACGCTGACTGCCAGAGATTTTATCGATGTGGTCCGTCTTCACGCACAGGATGGAGTGGATTTTGTGACACTGCACTGTGGCATCACGCGCAAAACAATCGAGCAGATTCGGCAGCATAAGCGAAAAATGAACATCGTATCCAGAGGTGGTTCTCTTGTATTTGCGTGGATGTGTATGACAGGGGAAGAAAATCCATTTTATGAATATTATGATGAGATTCTGGATATCTGCCGGGAATATGATGTGACAGTTTCACTCGGTGACGCATGCAGACCAGGATGTCTTGCAGATGCAACGGACGTCTGCCAGATTGAGGAGCTGGTGCGTCTGGGCGAACTGACCAGGCGGGCATGGGAGAAGGATGTTCAGGTGATGGTGGAAGGTCCGGGACATATGCCTCTGGATCAGATCGAGGCAAATATGAAAGTGCAGCAGTCCATTTGTCAGGGAGCGCCGTTTTATGTATTGGGACCACTTGTGACGGATATTGCTCCCGGATATGACCATATCACTTCCGCGATCGGAGGAGCGATAGCCGCGCAGAATGGAGCTGCATTTTTGTGCTATGTGACACCGGCAGAGCATCTGGCCCTTCCGAATCTGGAAGATGTAAAACAGGGAATCATGGCTTCTAAGATTGCGGCACATGCGGCAGATATTGCAAAAGGAGTGCGGGGAGCAAGACAGGCAGATGACAGGATGGCACAAGCCAGAAGAAATCTGGACTGGGAAGCACAGTGGGAGTGTGCCATGGATCCGGAGACGGCAAAACGGATCTGGAATGAGAGAAAGCCTGAACATGAGGATACTTGTTCCATGTGCGGAAAATTCTGTGCGGTGCGAAGTATGAACAAGGCACTTGCAGGCGAACATATTGATATTTTATAGAAACAGAATAATCAGAAAAACCAGGCAGGATATGTTCCCGTAAAAAGGAAGGCATCCTGCCTGGTTTTTATTTTGAAGCTATTGTGTCTTCTCTGCGTATTCAGCAGCAAGTGTATCAAATTCTTCTGTGTGAGTCGGATACCAGACGTCAAAGGTGCTGTCTGCTGCGGAAATTCGTTTTCCGAGAGCTGCGAAAAATTCCGGGATTACAGTCTCCAGAAGAACACCTTTTTCGATGCCCAGATGTGCTCCAGGTTCTTCGCTGTCTCCGTTTACAAATAATTTGAATGCAGGTTCCATTTTTCCATCCACCCGTTTGGAGTGTCCGACAAGACCGATACTTCCCGCCTGATGGCTTCCGCAGCTGGAAGGACATCCGGAAATATGGATACATGGAAGGACTCTGTCGGCGAACTGTTCCTTGCGGACCCGCTGAATGCAGGACTCTAACAGTGCATAGGAATTGCGCAGTCCGTGTTGGCAGATTGGAACGCCGATGCAGCTGACACTGCTTTCAAATAAAGAAGCAGCTCCGTCTTTTGTGGCTTCTAACACAGCAGGTACTTCTTTTGCAGTCAGATTGATGATATACAAGGTGCCGTCCGGTGAGATCCGAAGCTCGGTTTCCGGCATCTCTTTGATCACGGCATACAGTTCAGACGGTTTTTGAGGTGCAAGCCGTCCGCCCAGCGGATGATAAGAAACCGTGTACAGGCCGTTCTGTTTCTGTGGGAGTACCCGTTTTTCTGTCAGAAGTGCTTCGGACAGAGTGCCGTCAGCAGATTTGGAAATCGGATGGACTGGTTCTACAGGCCATGGAGTCATTTCTTTTTGCGCGTCTTCCACAAACTGGAGGAAATAGTTCCGGATTTTTTCTTCGCCAAGGGTATCCTGCAGATAGCGAGTTCTGGATTTTGCGCGTGACTCATAATTGCCGTATGTGGTAAAAAGACGAATCATAGCATGGACATAAAGGGATACTTCGCTTGGATCTGCATTGTCTGTAATGTGAACGCCGAGTTTTGGATTTGGTCCCAATCCACCTGCACAGTAAACGGAAAATGTTCCGTTTTCTCTTGCTACAAATCCAAGGTCACGGAATGTAGCATGTACTTCATTGGCCTGGGTATTGGAAAATCCGACTTTTAATTTTCGGGGCATATGAAGTCCGGGCATCTCGGTCAGAAGATATTCTCCTACAGCCTGTGCATAGGGAAATACATCGAATGTCTCATCCGGTGCAGTGCCTGTCAGAGGACTTGCCATGACATTACGCGGGTTGTCTCCGCCGCCGCCATGTGTGATGATGCCGACTTTTAAAGCATCACGGATAAGTTGTGGAACAGAGTCCACGGACAAGTCATGAAACTGAATGGTCTGGCAGGTGGTCAGCTTGAGCAGGGAAATCTGATGTTCTGAAATCTTATCTGCAAGGAATTTTAATTTCTCTTTTGTAATATGACCGCCCGGAAGACGAAGACGCAGCATATATCCTTGTTCCTTCTGTGCATAGCTTCCAAAGCCTCCGGAGATGCCTTTGAAGGTCTGGCGGTCGATCTCTCCATTTTCGAAAGCATGTATGTTTTCAGCAAATCTTGTGATATTATCTTCAAATTGCTGTAATAAATCTTTTGAAAGCATGGTAAATGCTCCTTTCTTTTTGATGGGTTTAGAAACTCTGTACTAAGTATAATAAACGGGGAAAGAGAGTACAAGGGGAATTTGGAGATTGGTCTTGATTTTCTTTCCGGATATTTAAATATGGAACAGTAACGAGAATAAAGATAGATTTCCCCACTCCCTGTTGTTATAATAAAGACAAAACGAAAAACAGGGGAAATAGACATGGATACAATTTTGATCATAGAGGATGACGCAGATCTCAGGGAAGGGTTGGAGTATACATTGAGTGGGGAAGGCTATCAGATCCTGACAGCGGAAAATGCAGAAAGAGGACGAAAGCTATGGAAGACATCTTCCTGCGATCTGATTCTGTTAGACTGCAATCTTCCGGATGGAAATGGCTTTTCGCTGTGCAGTGAGATTCGGAAAAGCAGTGATGTGTTCATTCTGATGCTGACGGCGAGGGATACGGAACTGGATGAGGTGAAAGCACTGGAGATGGGAGTGGATGATTATATGTCAAAACCATTTTCTATCGCGGTGCTGAAAGCGCGGATCAAAAAGCTGCTCTCCAGAAAGAGTGAAAAACAGTGGATCAGCTCCAATGGAATCCGTCTGGACAAAAGCAGCTGTCAGGTGATCTGCAAAGAAGAAGTGCTGGAGCTGAGTAAGATCGAGTACAAACTGCTTTTGTATTTTCTGGAAAATCCGGGACAGATATTGTCAAAGGAACAGATTTTAGAGCGGATCTGGGACAAAGACGGAAAGTTTGTGGATGAGAATACCGTTTCCGTCAATATTCGGAGACTTCGCAGAAAGATCGAGGCAGATCCGCAGAATCCGCAGTGGATCCAGACGGTTCACGGACTTGGATATATCTGGAGAGAAGAGGAGAAACGATAAAGGTATGGAATCGATCATAACAGGAATTCTGTCAGCAGGATGTGTGGCCGGTGTTTTGTTTGGGATGTATGAGTATCGCAGGCGGAAAAAACTATACCGGGAGACAGATCGGATGCTGGAATCTATTCTGGAGGGAGATCCGATCCTTGTTTCGGATTTGAAGGAAGGCGAAGTGTCGGCTCTTTCCGGGAAAATCCGCAAAATCCAGGAGATGCAGGAGATGTCTGTATCTCAGGCAGAAGAGGAAAAAGAGCAGGTAAAAAGTCTGATCTCCAATATGTCTCATCAGCTGAAAACACCGCTTGCGAATATCCGGATGTACGAAGAAATCTTGAGGGAAGAAAATCAGGACGCAGAGACAAGAGAAAAGTTTCTGGCAAAAATGCAGACGCAGAGTGAAAAACTGGAATGGATCTTAAATTCTCTGTTTAAAATGGTGAAGCTGGAACAGAATGTCATGGTCTTTGAGGTTTCAATGTGCCCGATTCGAAAGACCATTCTGGATGCGGTGAATCTGGTGTATGAAAAGGCTGCCAGGAAACAGATTCTGATCAAAACAGGGTATATACCGGATCTGCTTCTTTATCACAATGCAAAGTGGACGTCAGAAGTGTTTGTAAATCTGCTGGAAAACGCAGTGAAATATACCGGTGAGGGCGGAACGATTCAGATTGATCTTAATCAGTATGAAATGTACGCAGAAATCCGGATCACAGATACAGGAATTGGAATCCGAAAAGAAGAGATTCCGCGGATCTTTCAGAGATTCTATCGGAGTAAAGACGTAGAAAATCTGGAAGGAAGCGGGATTGGACTGTATTTGTCCAGGTTGATTGCAGAAAAAGAAAAGGGATACATTCAGGTGGAATCGGTTTATGGAAAGGGAAGCTGCTTTTCGGTATTTCTGCGGATGGAAAAATGACAATTTTGTCAGAACTTTCTTTTGGGATGTAGGATTTTTGTAAGATGGGGCTGTTACACTGATGGTATCAAAGAGAAAAGGAGAACTGGAAGAGAATGAAGATTTTAGAAGTACAGCATGTGGTGAAAACATATGGTTCCCATCAAAATCAGGTAAAGGCACTTTCCGATGTCAGCTTTGCTGCAGAACAGGGAGAATTTATTGCAATCGTAGGAACGAGCGGTTCCGGAAAAAGTACATTGTTGAATCTGCTTGGAGGTCTGGATGTTCCGACAGAAGGAAGGATATGTATCAGGGGATATGATATCGGGAGTCTGACGAGAAAAGAACAGACGATTTTCAGAAGAAGAAATATCGGATTTGTATTTCAGAATTACAGCCTGATGCCAGTGCTCAATGTGTATGACAATGTGGCATTACCGATTACTTTTGACAAAGGGAGCCATGTGGATCGAGAGTATATCAGGGGATTATTAAACGAGCTGGGATTGTGGGAGAAACGGAAACGATATCCGAGTGAACTCTCCGGCGGTCAGCAGCAGAGAGCTGCAATTGCAAGAGCGCTTGCAAACAAACCCGCCCTTCTGCTCGCAGATGAACCGACCGGGAATCTTGATTCTAAAACTGCGGTGGAGGTAATCGGCCTGTTAAAAGCCAGCAGTCAGAAATACCATCAGACGGTGCTGATGGTGACACATAATGAAGCGTTGGCACAGTCCTGTGACCGGATTATCCGAATTGAGGACGGCAGGCTGTATCAGAGAGAAGACGCATTTTACGGGGAAGGCGGTGAGCTGTAATGAAGCAGATCATACGTCTTGCCTGGTCCTATCTGAAATATTATAAAAAACAGACGATGGCTCTGTTTCTGGGAATTGTTTTGTCCTGTGCTCTGTTTACCGGAATCGGTTCACTTCAAAAGAGCGGAAATCATGCAGCAAGAGAAAATGCCCGCACAAAATCCGGAGACTGGCACTACACGTTGCGCTGTGACACAGACTGGTTTGAGGAGTTTGAGAAAACGTATCAGACGGGGGAAAAAGAGCAGGGCTACTGCGTGGAACAAGTCGGTTTGTTGACGATGCGCAAGGTGATAGAAGAGCCTTACGAGATCGAGCTGGATTACGCAGAAGAAGGTTATCTTTCTATGATGGGAAGAACGTTGAAAGAAGGCAGATATCCGGCAGAGGAAGGAGAAGCGGCGCTGGATGAATTTACACTTCGGAATCTGGATATTCCGAGGGAGATCGGCACGACATTTACATTGGATGGAGAAACATTTACGTTGTGCGGAATTGTGTCAGAGCAGCCGTCTGCTCTTACGCAGCGGATGCAGGTATTTGTGGATCCGACACGGGATTATGGGACAAATGGGAGATTTCTGTACGTGAAATTTGAGGAATCCAAAGATATTTACAGGCAGATGAGCGCATTTGCAGATACATTTGGAATTTCCAAAAAGGAAATTGCGGCAAACTGGGAGCTGGTGGAATGGCTGAAAAATGGAACCCGTATCAATGCGGCAGAAGCAGTGAAGACCGGGATTCTCCACTGGAAGGAAGCGGGATTGCCTTATATCTGGGGGAATCTGGACGACAAGTGGAATCTGAAGGATAAAGCGGTGCTGGCAGCGATAGGAGTATTCGGAACATTTGTGATCTACAGTCTGTTTCAGGTATCAGTACGGAAAAGAATGTCACAGTACAGTGTCATGCAGACACTGGGGATGGAGTCAAAATGTACGTTTGGTGTGCTGACAAGTGAGTTGTGGATGATTTTTGCAGTGGCTTATCCGGTTGGATGTGTTCTCGGAAATGCAGCAGCATGGGGGATTTATCAGAAAATCGGCAGTATTTTTGTACGGACAAAGGGAATTCAGCATACGAATATGTATGTCGCAGCAGAGGCGGCCAGAGAGGCTGCACAGGCAGGACGTGCACAGGCGGGCGCATTTCAGGTTTCAGGAGAGGCGATTTTCTTTGGAGCGGTCTTTCTGCTGTGCCTGCTTACATTTGTAAGCTTGATTTTAGTGAGGCGGATGGAAACGCTGACACTGCGGGAAATGATCACAAAAGAAGACAAATCACAGACAAAGAAACGGCAGATTTACAGCCTGAAACAAAAAGATCTCACAGGTATCCTGACAAAGAAGTTTATGTTTTCAAGAAAGAAAACTTTTATCGGAATCATATTGTCTCTGTCTGTGGGGAGTGTTCTTTTTTTAGGAACTGCCTATCTGACAGAAAATGCAAAGATCAACAATGAACTGACATTCAAGGCAGATGACGGACTTGGTTCGGATATTCAGGTGTATGAAGATTCAGATTCACTGTCCGGTCTGATTCCAAAGGTATGTGCAGAGCAGATGGAAAAGATAAGCGGATTGGAGTCTGTCAGACCGGTGCGGTATATGGCGGGAGAGCTTACGATGTCAGATGATGTTTTTCACTGGCCGGAGTATTATATGGGCAGTGAGAATCCGGAGGAAAACATTCTGGATGCAGATTCGGATATGGTGGAAAAATTCAATGGAAGACTGGTGAGAAAAGCAAACGGAGAATATGGATTAAAGGTCAATATCTACGGATATGACGACAGGATGTTAAAGGAGTTGAATGACTATCTTCTGGAGGGAGAGATCGATCCGGAGAAAATGCGGGAAGAGGATACGGTGATACTGGCGACGCTGATGGACGGACAGGGAAATTATGATGGAATCAGTGTGTCTCCCGGAGATGCGCTTTCAGTAAGGACACCGAAGACTGCGGATACACAGACAGAATTGCTGAAATTTCAAGGGGAAGACTCTCTGTATCAGAATTCAAATTTTCAAGTCCAGGCAGTTGTCAGCAGAACACTGGCAAGAGTGGATCAGTTTTACGGGGATGGAGCAGCCAGCATTATTATGACCAATGAACAGATGCAGAAATATTTTGGCATCGAAGGATACCGGACCATCAGCATTGCATTGAAAGAACATGCGAATGCGGTCGCAGTGACAGATGAGATCCGCAAGGTTGTTTCCGGAGTATCCGACTGTGTCGTCAAGGATTATACGGAACAGATCAAGGTACAGAACTTTTATCTGAATCAGAAAATGCTGTTCTTCTATGGAATTGCGCTTGTCCTTCTGGTGATCAGCCTTCTGCATATTATGAACAGTATGCAGTATCTGGTGGCAGCCAGAAAGCATGAATTCGGGATTTTAAGGGCGATGGGGATCACGGATTCCGGTTTTCGGATCATGCTGCTCAAAGAAGGGCTGCGGTATGGAGTATATTCCAGTATTGTGATGGTCGCACTTTATCTGGCGGTACAAAAAGTGTTATACTATTTTATGACACATGTATTTTTGTATCTGCATCCAAAATCAGGTATTCAGATTGTGCCGGTTCTGATCATGATCCTGGTGAACCTGGCAATCTGTGCAGCGGCAGTGGTGATTTCCGGACAGTCTGTGCTGAAAGAACAGATGGTAGATGTGATACGGGAGTAGACAGGGGGGAAAACAAATGGCACATATATTTGAAAAAGAATTTGCACCACAGCCAAAGGATGATTTTTATCTGCAGGATCGTGAAGAAGGGGACACCGTTTGGACGACTGCACATGGTAAAAGATCGGTATCTGTAATCGGCGGTCAGTCTGGTCCCACATCCGTTTTTCTGGCGGGGACGATAGAATCCGGTGATCAGGTGGCGTATTCATCCCCTCATTTTTATCCGGTGAAAGAAACAATCTGGAAACCGGTATTTTACAGGCAGGAGCTTGAAGAAAAATATCTGAGCATCAGGTTGGATAGATCGTGTTTGAAACAGTGGTAAAATTTCCTAAAAAATGACAGTCCTTTTCTTACAATACAGTCAAAACGACAAAATGAAAAAAGAAGGTAAGAAAAGGAGAAAAATATGCCAAAGCATAAGAGAGAAAGTTTGATTTATACGGTAATGATGTGTTTCGTGATGGTACTCTGGATGAGTGTTTACAACGTGACGCTGCATATGGGACAATTCGGTGTGGAGACTTTAAAGGAAGCATGGCTTGGCTTCCCGGTGGCTTATATTTTTGCGATGGTGTTTGACTGGTTTGTCGTATCAGGGCCGGCCAAAGCATTCGCATTTCGGTTTCTGGTTAAACCGGACAGCAGTGTGCTTCAAAAGGCGATCGCTGTTTCCGGCTGTATGGTAATTCCGATGGTGATCATTATGTCATTTTACGGAGGTGTGGAAGCCTGCATAAAAAGCGGAGAATGGGGAAGCTTACTTCTGATCTGGCTGACCAATATTCCAAAGAATTTTATTATGGCACTTCCATTTCAGCTGTTAATCGCCGGTCCGTTGGTAAGAAAAGTATTTCGAACCGCATTTCCGGAGGGAACCGTACTTTTAAAAGCAAATATCTGAATGTAAGCAATATCCCATGAAACAAGAGAAAGTTATGGAAAATATATATGTATTTGACGATGGAGTGATCAGAGGATTCATTGAGATGAACGGGACACAACTGAGTAAAATATATGTGGATTCATTTTTTCAGAGTCAGGGAGTTGGTGATGCACTGATCCGATATGCGACAGAAGAATTTGGTGCAGACAATTTATGGGCATTGGAAAAGAATAAAAGAGCAATTTCGTTTTATCAAAATCATGGATTTCAAGTGACAGGTAGGAAAAGACTGGAAGAAAATACAACGGAATATCTTGTAAAATTAGAAAGATAAGTTTTGGACAGAAGCAGAAGGCGAAATGCCTTCTCTTTTTTAAATGAAAAAATAAACAGTATACAACAGTTGACAACAGATGCAAACTGTTATATACTGTTTATAAATAAAGGAGGCACATATGAAAATTATAATCAACAGTTCATCGATGGTACCGATCTATGAACAGATCGTAGACCAGGTCAAGGCACAGATTATAAGCGGCGAGCTGAAAGAAGATGACAATCTGCCGTCTGTCCGGACCTTGTCAAAAGAATTGAGGATCAGCGCACTGACTGTAAAAAAAGCATATGATTCTCTGGAACAGGAAGGATTTACGGTTACCATACACGGAAAGGGCACCTATGTGGCTGCCGCCAACAAAGAGATGATGATGGAAGAGTATCGCCGGGAGGTGGAAGAAGAGCTGACCGAGGTGATACGCAAAGCAAAAAGATACGGCCTGTCGGAAGAGGATATCCGGGAGATGCTGGAGCTGATATTGGAGGGATAGCATATGCTGAAGTTAGAACAGGTAAAGAAGCAGTATAAAAATTTTACACTGGACTGCTCACTGGAAGTCAGACCGGGATGTATTACCGGACTGATCGGACAGAATGGAGCCGGGAAGTCCACGACATTTAAAGCGGCTCTGGGACTGATCCATACAGACGGCGGAACTATGGAAGTGTTCGGAAAAAACAGCCGGGAACTGACGGAAAAAGAACGGCAGAAGTTGGGAGTGGTACTTTCGGATGCAGGATTCAGCGAGTTTCTTCTTGGAAAAGATGTGGTATCTGTGATGCAGGCCATGTATCCGAAATTTGAGAAGGAAAGATTTCTTTCCAGATGCAAGGAATTTCAGATTCCCATGGATAAGAAGATCAAAGAGTTTTCCACCGGAATGAAAGCAAAGTTAAAAGTGCTGCTTGCATTGTCTCATGATGCCAGTCTGCTGATCCTGGACGAACCGACAGCAGGGCTGGATGTGGCGGCAAGGGAAGAGGTGCTGGATCTTCTGCGGGAATATATGGAAGAGAAGGAGAATCGTGCAATCTTGATCAGTTCCCACATTTCCAGTGATCTGGAGGGGCTGTGTGATGATCTGTACATGATCCACGAAGGGAAAATCGTGCTCCATGAAGAAACAGATGTGCTTCTCGGGGAGTATGCGGTTCTGAAAGTCGATGAAGCCCAGTATCAGACACTGGATAAACAATACATTCTCTGTCAGAAGAAGACGCCGTTTGGACACGAACTTCTGACAGACCAGAAACAGTTTTATCTGGAAAACTATCCGAAAGTTGTCGTGGAAAAGGGGACGGTTGATGAAGCAATTTTGATGATGATCAAGGGGGAGAGAGTATGAAAGGATTGCTGGTAAAAGACGTCTGCATTTTGAAGATGCAGAAGAATGTATTGCTGATTTTATTGGCGATGTGTGTGGTGTTTACTGTTTTTTTGGAAAGTCCGACGTATATTGTGAGTCTGATGCCCATGTACGGCTGCATCGTTGTCTTGGGAACATTGAGTTATGATGAGTTTGACAGAGGATATTCCTTTTTATTTACACTGCCGGTATCGAAAAGAGGATATGTAAAAGAAAAGTATGTGCTTGGCCTGCTCTTTTGCGGCGGGATCTGGCTTCTTTCCGTGTTAGGCAGTCTGGTCTATGTGTGTATCAACGGGGAGATACCAATCGATGTGTCGTTGTTTCTTTCCTATGCAATGCCGTTTGTTTTGGTATTGATTTTGTTGGGAGTGGCACTTCCGGTACAGTTGAAGTGTGGAAATGAAAAGGGCAGACTGGCGGTGGTAGCGGTAGGACTTGGAGCTTTTCTGTTGATCGCAGGATTCGGTCAGCTGATCAAATGGCTCCATATCGATGTGACCGCTGTCTTAGAAAAAGTGTCAGAGATTGGTGTGGGTACACTTGGGGTTATCGGTTTGGTTGTGCTTGTTGTTTTTATGGGAATTTCGTATCAGGTCAGTGTGCACGTGATGGAGAAAAAGGAATTTTAGAAGGTATCACAAGATGGAGTGGTTTTTTGACCACTCTATTTTTATGAGAAATATTTGGGAAAAAGAAAGACATTTTCCCCATTCAATGATAAAATGGGATTGTCTGATAAAAATAATGGAATGATAACAGGAAAGGCGGAGCAGTATGGAAAATTTTAATTTTTGTGTTGGTACCAGAATTTTATTTGGAAAAGGACAGGAAGAAAAGCTGCCGGAGCTTTTACGCCCATATGGGAATAAGGTACTGTTGACATATGGCGGCGGAAGTATCAAAC
>ERZ809152.511-NODE-511-length-20166-cov-2.911243_pt1 | contig 20166 bp, 12 predicted proteins | sample MGYA00520518_ERZ809152 | MGnify/ENA primary metagenome ERZ809152 (study PRJEB31570, sample SAMEA3212996) | Homo sapiens | biome: human-gut; feature: human gut; material: fecal | place: Sweden | collected 2011 ...
TAGCCGTTCGGCGGTTCAATATCAAGGTATTTCCAATAAATCACCTCACCCTGCGTATGATAGGCAAGGATAAGCCGAAACTCATGATCGGCGGTGAAATCAAACACGGCGCGGCTCTCCGGCGCGGAAAGAGGCTCAGCACCGACAAAATCGCGCGGTGCGGGCGAAACCCAGCCTTGAGCATATTTCGTTTCCTTTGCCGTATCCCAGCCCGCCGGGTAGTTAAGGTTCAGATCCGTACCTTCAATATTCGCCTTCCACCCGCTCGGGAAAGGCACCGCAGGGTATTGCCGCGCAATGCGCTTCACGGACTGCCAAAGCGGCGTTGTTTCATCCAATGCACCGTTAACAAGATCCACGCCGTCCGGATTGACAAGCGGGGCGATGAAAAGCCGCGTTTTTGCAAAAAGTTCACGCGCATCCCTTCCGAAAATGCTGCTCCCGTTGATATATGCTTTCAGATAGTTTTCTGCAAATTTCAGCACAAGCGGAGTTGTTATCCACTCGTTCGCATGGTGTGACGCATTGAAAAACGCCTCAGCCGAGCCCGCACCGATTGAAACTGCGCGAAGCGGCCTGCCCATGACGGATTTTCCGTATGTTTCCGTTCCGATAAAAGGATAGCGCAGCTTCAACCCTTCAAGCACAAGTTCATTCAGCTTGGAGGTCCACCGAACATCGGACGGCACAAGGTCAAAGCCGTACGGAATATAAATTTCCGTTCCCGGAACCAATTTCTCCGGATTCAATGCGGGATTCGCCGCCGCAATTGCGGCAATCGTTGTTCCGTAATGCTTTGCAAGGCGGTAAAACGTGTCTCCGCTGCGAATTTTTGTTGCAAACCCGCCGAGAAGGAAGGGGAGCAGAGCCTTTTTCGTGTCCCTGCCGACAATGCCGTCCGCCGCAAGCCCGAATGCAGCCTGAAACCTGCGCACCGCGTTCTGCGTGTCCGCACCGAAAATGCCGTCAATTCCGTACGGTGAATTATAATATCCGCTGCGCGTAAGCGCAAGCTGCAAAAGCTCAACATCCGTGCCTCGACTGCCGTATTTCAAATTATCCATTCGCTTTTTGTCCTTTCAAGCTGCGTATTTCGGAATGCGCAAAGCAGTTGACAGAATGTCCCGCGCATATCCGCTGCCGCTGCTTAATTGTATGCACGAAAGGAAGAAGTATGAATGCAAGGGCGGGCTGCGGTGACAGCTCCTCTTCAATGCGGTTCCGTCTGTTAATTAAAAAGGAGGAATGCGAAACAATTCCGCATTCCCGACCCGTGATTCAAGTATTTGATTATTTATCCGTTCCGATCAGGAACTCCGTGATTCCGTTCAGCCAATCGCCCTCATATATCTCGATAAGCCCTGCATCGGAAGCGGCGGCAAGTTTGGGATTGATGGGCAGGCGTGCGGCGGCGGGGATATTGAACCTGTGCGCCGTTTCGTCAATATGACTTCTGCCGAAAATCTCGCTGCGTTCACCGCAATGCGGGCACTCGTAATAGGACATGTTTTCAACAATACCGAGCACGGGAATATTCATCATGCGCGCCATGTTCACGGCCTTTTCAACTATCATGGAAACGAGATCCTGCGGAGAGGTAACAACAACGATGCCTGCAATCGGCAGGGACTGGAACACCGTCAGGGGAACATCGCCCGTTCCCGGAGGCATGTCAACAAACATGAAATCGACATCGCGCCAGATGACATCCGTGTAGAACTGTTTGACCGTTCCCGCAATAACCGGGCCGCGCCAAACCACGGGGTCGGTATCGTTTTCCAGCAGGAGGTTGATGCTCATAACATCAATGCCCGTTTTGCTTTTGCAGGGGAGAATGCCGTCCTCGTTTCCGAGAGCCTTTTCATGTATGCCGAAAAGCTTGGGGATGGAGGGGCCGGTAATATCCGCATCAAGAATCGCGCTGTGCTTTCCCGCACGGTTCATGTTTACCGCAAGCAGGGAAGTGACAAGGGATTTGCCGACGCCGCCCTTGCCGCTGACAACGGCAATGACCTTTTTGATATTGCTCAGCGGATGTGCATTCACTTTAAAATCCTGCTGCTTTTGCGCACTGCTGCGGGAAGCGCAATCCACCCCGCAGGTTTCGCAATTGTGGGTACACTGTTCGCTCATTAATTGACCTTTCTCCCGCCCGCGAAGGAGCAGCCGCAGAGCGGGAATCGAATTATCTTTGCTCATTGCTATTATAACCCGAAATGCGGCTCAATACAAGGGGAACACGTGCGATATACATTCTTATTCGTCTTTTTTCATCAATCCGCAAAGCGCATCAAGGAAACAGTCCGTACGCTCCTTGTTGAGCGAATAATACACTCTGCGGCCGATATCCGCGCTTTTAACAAGGTTTGCGCCGAGCAGAACGCTTAGGTGCTGCGAAACGGTGCAGGGTGCAAGCCCGAGATACTTTGCAAGTTCGCCCACATATGCCGAACCTTCAAGCAGCCGCAGAACGATTTTGAAGCGATTCTGTTCGCCCAAGATATCCATTATCCGTGCAACTTCGGAAACCGAGTTTTCCGCGCTTTCCGAATTGCGGCGGAAAGTGCCGAAAAGCGTGCCGATAATCGCAATCAGCCGCGAGCTGCCCGCCTCCGGTGCATCCGTGCCTATGTATGCATTTGCAAACCCGATAACGGAGGGGCAGATCAGGCACTCGTCAACCGGAGAAGCGTCGTATTTCATTTCACTGAGCAAAAGAGCCTTTTCGTTGCCGTCGATCGGGAAAAACTCCGCAAAATCGCAGACAAGCGGCTGCCAGAGTTCGCGCTGACGCTCAAATTCGTCCGCAACGGGGCAAAGCACTTCCCGCAGCATTTGAGCATACCTTTGAGGATCAAGCGCAGCATCTATGAGTGCGTTTTTTGTTTTTTGCGGAAGCGCGCTTCCGTTCACTGCGCGAAACACCTCTGCCGCATCAACCTTTTCGCCGTCCGCAAATGCCTTTTCCTGCATCTGCCCGGCAACGGCGCGGAAAATCAGACCGGGGACTTCATCAAGACTGTTTTCAATGCTTTCGAAAACCTTTTCGCGGTCGCTTTCAAGAAAAACCGTCATGCTCTGTGTGAAAAACCCTGCTATGGTTTCCGACTGGTGCATATCCCGTGCTCTGCCGCGCGGAGTGAACATGCTGAATAAAGCTGTAATTTTTTCCGGCTCCGCCGTTACGGACGCGGCAAGCCGCCGGTACAGCTCCGACAGTATCCTGCATCTTTTGCCGTACTCCTCCGCTTTTGATATGTGTTTCATATACATCGCTTCAAAGAATTCTTCAATTGAAAAATCATTCGCAATGCCGGTTAAAAAGCTGAACGCCTCATACAGCGGCAGCGGCTCATGTGTTATCATTTTTACCTCCGTTTGCAATTTTCGGTTTAATAATATCACAACTTTTGCAAAAAAGCTATTGACACGGACGCCGTTTTAAGTTATATTTTATTTACGGCAACGAATCAACATGTTTATACATGCAAACATGTTAATTCACCCGGCAAGCCTCAAGACCCCCCAATCCGACCGGGATGCCGCAGCAACAAATCCCGCCGCGGTTCGGCAAACAAGAGTCCGCCTGCGGCGGGAGGATCCCGCCCACGCCCGTATGCGCCGGTGCAGAATGCCGTAATTGCGGGCAAGAAAATATATTTTTGGAGGAAAAAGATGAAAAAATCGAAGTTTAAGCTCTTTGCCGCCCTTCTGCTTGCTGCGGCAATGACTGTGCTGTCCCTGTCCGGTGCTGCACCCGTGCTTGCGGATGAAACTGCTGCAATTCTTGCAAATGCCGCAAAATCTCCCGCCGTGCATACCGCACCCGAGGGTTATGACCAAAACGACTTTAACAAGGTTCGCACATTCCTTGAACAGACCGATTCAAACGGCATTCGCAACGGTGAAAAGCTCAATCCCGACGGTTACGATCCTGACGACCCCGAAAGTTGGGGCGCACTGTTCGTTGATGAATGGGGCTTTGAGCACGAAGCGTATTTCGATTGGGAAGAAGTGGACGGAATCAACCGCATGTTTGCGATCAATCTCACTTATATAAAGGATTTTGCAGGTACGTTTGACATGAGCGGGCTTGACGCGCTTTCAACCCTTGATGTTGACGGCGGCAATTTCACCACGGCGGATCTTTCCAATTGCTATGAAATGACTCATTGCTACTTTGCAAACAGCACTTTAAGTTCCGTTAATTTTTTCAACTGCGCAAACGTTACGGAACTGTATCTTCAAGATAACGAGCTTACCGAAGTGCTGAATCTCGGCGACTGCACCTCCCTCCTCTTCCTTGATATACTCATGAACAACGACCTTGAGGAAATTGATCTGAGCGGGTGTGAAAGAATCATTGAACACCTTGACTTTTCGCAAACAAAAGTCAGCGACGTGAACGAAACCGAAATGTTCGCCCTTTGCGAATTCAGCTGCGAAAGCTCAGGCATTACGGAGCTTGATCTGCGCAACTGCAATTATCTGAACTATGTAAACTGCAATTTCTGCGATATGGACTTCCTTTATCTGCCCGAGCTGCCGAACAACCTTGCGGTCAACTGCATGGAGACCGGGCTTACGGAGCTGAACTATGAGAATTGCGGCGGAATCTATGATCTTTCCATCTCCGGCAACCCCGGATTGACCGGCAAGCTCAACCTTGCGTCAAATCCCCACCTTATGAACGTTTCCGCCGATAACTGCGGCTTTACCGAAATTGATGCGGCCGGCTGCGAAGCATTGGAAGGGCTGGATATTTCCGGCAACAATATTTCCGGCGTTCTCGATCTTTCGGACTGCAAGCAGTTGCTTCAGCTTTACACGACCGGCAACAAATTTACCGAAATTCGCTGGCACCACAACAGCGAGTGGTACGGACAGTTTAATATTGACCTTGAAGCACAACCCGGCGGTTATGTGAACTGCTCCATGCGGCTTGAGAATGATTTCGCCGTGAATTATTTTGAGGCGAACGCAAAACCCGGCTTCCGTTTCAACGGCTGGTACAGCAACGGCAGTCTCGTTTCCGAAACGCCCGAATATAGTTATGATATGTTCGTTTCCTATGAACTGACCGCCGGGTTTGAACCGTTGTTCTATGATGTGAACGGTGACGGACTTGCGAATACCGAGGACGCCATTCATATTGCGCGTCACGCGTTGCAGCTTGAAACCATTCCCGCCGAATATCTTCCGAATGCCGATCTTGACGGCGACGGAAGAATTACCATTGCGGATGCGATCATCGCCCTCAGGCTCACGCTCGGCATTGCATAAGCTCAGTATATGAGCGTTGCATTGCATAAGCGCGGTATATGAGCGTTGCATTGCATAAGCGCGGTTTATGAGCGTTGCATTGCATAAGCGCAATTTATGAGCGTTGCATTGCATAAGCACAGTTTATGAGCGTTGCATTGCATAAGCGCTATATATAAGCGCAATCGATAACTTACGGGATGAACGGTGCGGACAAAATCCGTGCCGTTCATTTTATTTGCTTGCTTTTATCCCGAATTTATGATAGCATTTTCCGCAAGGCGTACTGTCGGCAGGTCTGCATTATGCCGAAATAAAAATCAATTACGGAAATGTATTTATGGAAATAAACACTGAATTGAACCCCACGCCGCATTCCGAGCGGAATCACGGCATTGAGCTTCTGCGGATTTTTGCAATGCTGCTTGCGGCGGTGCTGCATATTTTAAAAAAAGGCGGTGTTATCACTGCCTCCGAGGGGAACCTTGCTGCATATTCGACAGTTTGGCTGCTGGAAGCCGCCGCATACTGCGCCGTGAATTGTTATGCGCTCATCAGCGGCTATGTCGGTTATTCGGACAGGCCGAAGCCTCTGCGTCTTGCCCGCTGCATTGAACTTTGGCTTCAGGTTGTTTTTTATTCGGTGATAATTACAACGGTTTATTGCATCGCGGGCGTCGGTTCCGTCGGCGTTTCGGATTTTGCGGACGCATTTCTGCCCGTGACTTCAAAACAGTATTGGTATTTCACGGCATATATCGGCATGTTTTTCTTCATTCCGCTGCTGAATGCGCTTGTTCGCAGGCTGAATCGCCGCGCACTTGTTTCGCTCTGCATTATGCTTATTGCGGTTTTCAGTTTGTATGATACGTTTGCTTCCTTTTGGAAAAAAGATCCCCTTGCGCTTGTCGGGGGGCACTCCCCGCTTTGGCTCGGTGTGCTGTATATCTTCGGTGCGGCAATGAAGAAACTTCGCGTTCCCGAAAGCATGTCGTCAAAAAAAGCTCTTTTGATTTACGCCTCCGCTGCCGTGTTCACCGCACTTTTTAAAATCACAGGCGACAGGCTGCTCCGCTTTGTTCCGGGAAGTCTTTTCGTGCGGGACACCTCCCCGACGGTGCTGCTCTGCGCCGCTGCGCTGTTAGTCGCTTTTGCCCGTTTGAAGCCCTGCCGCAAGCTCACCGAATTTGCCGTTTTGTTTGCACCCGCCGCATTCGGCGTTTACCTGCTGCATGTTTCGCCGCTCGTGTTCGAACACGTTATCGGCAATCGTTTTGCCTTTATCGGGCGGCTTCCGTTCCCGCTTATCCCGTTCGCCGTGCTTGCCTCGGCAGGAGTTATCTTGGCTGTCGGACTTACGGCGGACAAAGTGCGCATATTGCTGTTCAAAGCCTTGGGGGTTCCGAAGCTGTGCCGAAAAGCCGAAAACTCCATACGCAGGCTGTGGATGCATGTTGTTGATGCTGCTGCAAACAGGGAATAATCAAACAGCGGCCTGATTGACTTTGCGCACGGGCAAAATATGATTTCTGCATTTTTGCTCGATATGTACCGTTATGTTGACTATAACAGCAAGCGGCTGCCCGCAACGGGCAGCCGCTTGCCTTATCAGGGAAAAATTACCTGCGCTAAACAGGCAAACTACCTGAGATTATTCAATAACGCTGGAAACAACGCCGGAAGCAACGGTTCTGCCGCCTTCACGGATAGCGAAGCGAAGACCTGCATCCATTGCGATGGGAGTGATGAGTTCGATTTCCATGCGAATGTTGTCGCCGGGCATAACCATTTCAACACCCTCGGGGAGTTTGATAACACCGGTAACGTCGGTGGTCCTGAAATAGAACTGGGGACGATAGCCGGAGAAGAAGGGGGTATGACGGCCGCCTTCTTCCTTGGTCAGAACGTAAACCTCGGAATTGAAGTGAGTGTGGGGGTGGATGGAACCGGGCTTTGCCAGAACCTGACCACGCTCAACCTCGGACCTCTGGATACCGCGGAGAAGAGCACCGATGTTGTCGCCTGCGATCGCCTGATCGAGGAGCTTACGGAACATCTCAACGCCGGTAACAACGGTCTGCTTGGTTTCGCGGAGACCGACGATCTGAACGGGATCGTTTACCTTTACAACACCGCGCTCAACACGACCGGTTGCAACGGTGCCGCGGCCGGTGATGGTGAATACGTCCTCAACGGGCATAAGGAAGGGCTTGTCGGAAGCACGCTCGGGCTCGGGAATGTACTGGTCAACAGCATCCATAAGCTCGAAAATGCACTGGCACTCGGGGGTTTCCTTTGCGATCTTGCCTGCCGTGAGTGCTTCGAGAGCACGCAGAGCGGAACCCCTGATGATGGGGATCTCGTCGCCGGGGAAGTCGTAGCTGGAGAGCAGCTCACGGATATCCATTTCAACAAGCTCAAGGAGCTCTTCGTCGTCAACCTGGTCAACCTTGTTCATGAAAACAACGATGTAGGGAACACCGACCTGACGAGCGAGCAGGATGTGCTCACGGGTCTGGGGCATGGGGCCGTCCGCTGCGGAAACAACGAGGATCGCGCCGTCCATCTGTGCTGCACCGGTGATCATGTTCTTAACATAGTCAGCGTGGCCGGGGCAGTCAACGTGTGCATAGTGACGGTGATCGGTCTCGTATTCAACGTGAGCGGTGTTGATGGTTATACCACGGGCTTTCTCTTCGGGAGCCTTGTCGATTTCATCGTAACGCATTGCTGCAGCCTGGCCCTGCTGAGAGAGAGCCATGGTGATTGCAGCGGTGAGGGTGGTCTTGCCATGGTCAACGTGACCGATGGTGCCGATGTTTACATGGGGTTTGGTTCTTTCGAACTTCTGCTTTGCCATTGTGAATTCCTCCTGATGGATTTAATAGTTTATTCTCTCAAATAATTATATCCCAATTGCATCGCTTTTGCAATAAGGGGATGTCGGTGTATCACGGTGCTCCGACAGATATATTCTCGCAAAGTCGGGATTTTTCGGCGAGACCGGCTGAATAAGCCCTTTTGCCGCTGTCGGAAGCTCCGATGTTACTGGTAGATAATGCCAAGGATTTTGTCAACAAGGTTCTTGGCAACCTCTTCATAGTGGTCGAAATGCATTGTGAAGCTTCCGCGGCCCTGCGTTCTTGAACGCAGATCCGTTGCATAGCCGAACATTTCGCTGAGGGGACAAAGCGCATTGATGCACTGCTGACCTCCCGCGCGCATTTCAACCCCGTCGATTCTGCCGCGCCGCGCCGTGATGTTGCCCATAACATCGCCCAAGAACTCGTCCGGAACGACAATTTCGCACTTCATGAACGGTTCAAGCAGCACGGAGCCGCCTTTTTCACATGCTTCGCGGAATGCGAGACTTCCCGCAATTTTGTATGCAAGTTCGCATGATTCAAGCTCGTTCACGCTGCCGTCAACAAGCTTTGCGGAAAAATCAACGACTTCGTATCCGCCAAGCGAACCGCTGCGCGATGCCTCGCGAATGCCTTCTTCAACAGCCTTAACGTATTCAGGCGGAAGCACGGAAGGCGGAACGGCATTTTCGAACACAAACCCGCTGCCGGGCGCGCCGGGCGCAAACTCAACGGCACAGTGGCCGTAAACGCCCTTGCCCGCATTCTGGCGGATGTAGCTGCCGACGGTGCGAACGGTTTTTGTGATGCTTTCGCGATATGCAACCTGCGGTTTGCCCACACGGCACTCGACTTTGAACTCACGAATGAGTCTGTCAACGATTATGTCAAGATGCAGCTCGCCCATGCCCGCAAGGATCGTCTGCCCTGTTTCCTCGTCCGAATAGGAACGGAAAGTGGGATCCTCCTCTGCAAGCTTTGCAAGCGCATCGCTGAGTTTTTGCTGACCTGCCTTTGTTTTTGATTCGATGGCGATGCGAATCACCGGCTCCGGAAAATCCATTGATTCCATGAGCAGCGGTTTGCCTTCGCTGCAAAGCGTTTCGCCCGTGACCGTCTCGCGAAGTCCGACAAATGCGGCAATATCGCCGGCATAGACTTCGTCAAGCTCGGTGCGGCTGTCCGCGTGCATGAGCAAAAGCTTTGTCACACGTTCGCGCTTGCCCTTGTTTGCATTGTACACAACGGAACCCACTTTGAGCGAACCCGCATAAACTCTGCAAAATGCAAGCTTGCCGACGAATGAATCGGTAACGATTTTGAACGCCAGCGCAGCGAACGGTGCGGAATCATCCGCCGTGACCTCGATCGTTTTTTTGCCGTCCCTGCTCGTTGCCTCAATGGGAGGAAGATCCAAGGGACTCGGCAGATAATCAACGATCGCGTCCATAAGGGGCTGAACGCCCTTGTTGCGATAGGATGAACCGCAGCAGGTCGGAACGGCGTTGTTGTTGATGGTTGCGGACCTTATGGCACTGCGAAGCAGATCCTCGGGGATGGACTCACCCGCAAGGTAAAGCTCCATCAGTTCGTCGCTTTCATCGGCAACGGCTTCTATCAAAGCGGTGCGGTATTGCTCCGCTTTTTCAAGATACTCCGAAGGTATCGGCTCATTGCGAATGTCAAACCCGTCATCGTCGTAATAGACCTCTGCGCACATGCGCACAAGGTCGATAACGCCGCGGAAATCTGCTTCACTGCCGATAGGAAGCTGCAGCGCGACGGGGTTTGCTCCCAAACGCTCGCGCATCATGTCCATGACGTTAAAGAAATCAGCACCGACGATGTCCATTTTGTTGACATAGGCAATGCGGGGAACATGGTAGCGTTCCGCCTGATGCCAAACAGTCTCGCTCTGGGACTCAACGCCGCCCTTTGCACAGAATACCGCAACCGCACCGTCAAGCACGCGCAGGGAGCGTTCGACTTCAACAGTGAAATCAACATGCCCCGGTGTGTCAATGATGTTTATGCGGCAATCGTGCCAATAGGTGGTTGTTGCGGCGGAGGTGATGGTGATGCCGCGTTCGCGCTCCTGTTCCATGTAGTCCATGGTGGCTGCGCCCTCGTGAACTTCGCCCGCGCGGTGAATTTTGCCCGTATAGAGCAGAATGCGCTCGGTCGTTGTTGTTTTGCCCGCGTCAATATGAGCCATGATGCCGATGTTGCGCGTCATCTCAAGGGGTGTTTTGCGAGGCATTGCCGAATCCTCCTTTCCGCATTGTTGAAAATTTCCGAAATAAGTTTATGCAGTTTTTGGATTTTTAAACGGAATCCGAAAAACGGCAGCGGCTTTGATGTTTCCGAAAACGGAAAATCAGAACCTGAAGTGTGCGAAAGCCTTGTTCGCTTCTGCCATCTTGTGAACATCCTCTTTCTTTTTGAAAGCGGAGCCCTGCTGATTGCAGGCATCAAGAATTTCGCCGGCGAGCCTTTCCTGCATGGTGCGCTCGCTCCTTGCGCGTGCATAAAGCACGATCCAGCGCAGACCGAGAGTCTGGCGGCGTTCCGCCGATACGGCGAGCCTTGACTTCCAGAACGGGCATGACGTTGTTCATTGCTTCCTGGAATACTTCAAGAGGCTCACGGCCGGTCTTTTCGCGAATGATATCGAAAGCACCGTAGCAGGCCTTCTGAGCCGTGCCGCGTTTGCCGTCGAGCATAACCTGGTTGATGAGCTTGGTTACGAGCTTGCCGCCGTAAATAGGATCATCAAGAACTTCCCTCTTGGGAACAAAACCTCTCCTGGGCATAGTTTACCTCCTTACTTCTTGGGACGCTTCGCGCCGTAACGGCTGCGAGCCTGCATACGCTTTGCAACGCCTGCGGTATCGAGTGCACCGCGGATGATGTGGTAGCGAACACCGGGAAGATCCTTAACCCTGCCGCCCCTGATAAGAACGACGGAGTGCTCCTGAAGGTTGTGGCCGATGCCGGGGATGTAAGCGGTACCCTCGAGACCGTCGGTAAGGCGGATACGGGCAATCTTACGGAGTGCGGAGTTCGGCTTTTTGGGAGTCATGGTACGAACAGCGGTGCAAACGCCGCGGCGCTGAGGGCACTGCTTCAGAATCGGGGAATTGGACTTGTATTCGACCTTTTCCCTGCTCTTTCTGACCAACTGGTTAATAGTGGGCATGAAAGTTTCTCCTTAACTAAAATAAAATTTTTATTTTTATATAAAGAAAACCCCTTGCAACCCCTTGAAAGGAGTATTTTCCATACAAAAATCGCATAGTATGTCAGCTTAAAAACACACTGAGCGTATTATATCATCCATTCAAGGCATTGTCAAGTATATTTGCCCTTTTTTATTGAAAATTTTTGAAAAAATCGGTTTCTTCAAATTATATCATTCCGAAATTCGGCTTCGGGCATAAAAATCGACTCGACAAACTTCTGCAACGCAGCGTCTGCGAGTCGATTGTGTTCCGTTACTCTTTCGGCGACGGCATCATTCTTCGGAACAATGCAGCAAGGCGCTCTGCCGCCGATTCACGCTTATCCTATTTTATGATAAACTCATATCCTGCGCCGATCGGTTCCGGATCCTGTGTTGAGTTTTCATCCGTCTGTTGCAGCGAAAACGTCGCCTGAGCAGCCGCTATTATCACCGTTTCTCCCTGCGGCGTCACGGCGAAAAATGCTCTGTCAATACTCGGACCTTCAACAATCGTGCCGTTCGGGAAGGGGTGGATATTCTGAAACGCCTTTCGAATTTCATCTTCAACATTCAGGCTGTCGAATCTTGCGCTGTCCGCCTCCATCTTATCGAAAGAATCCAAATCCCCAAGGCTAAACGAAACAAGCATACCCCTTGAGTTGACGCGAACGGCGACATATGCCCTTGTTTCAATGCCGTTCAGTTTCCTGCAAAAAAAGTACTGGTAAAGATCCAATGCCGCGCCGCTCTCGTCTCCAAGAGGCACAACGCTCACCGTGGGCTCACCGCATTCTTCAAGGTTCACGAAGTTTGCGGCGCATTCCCTTGCAACCTCTTCGGCGCGTTCCCGCGCATTTCTCAACTCCGATGCCGCACTTTCTTTTTTATAGAAAGACTCTGTTTGGAAATTGATTCCAACAAGTTTCCCGTTTTCGGAATTAATCCCGAATTCATAACAGTTATCACCCGTATAGTAATGCGTGATATATGAATTTCCCATTCTATACTCCGAGCCTCTGTATGTCCCTGTGTAAGTTTCTCCGCCATAAGTCACGGAAGCTTTTGCCGGCGCATCGGATGCTTTAAAGCTTGACCCGCCCCATTGCGACATCAGCTCGCCCTCATAAACGGCTGTATCCGCGCTGTCCTTGCTTTGCAGTCCACCGTTTGCGGAGCTGAAAAGATAACATTTCGGCTGCGTTTTTTCCAAGTCTTGCGGTTGATTCACCGCTTGTTTTTCACTGCCTCCGGTGCAGGCAAAGGTGTTCAACACCAAAAGTGCGGCCAAAAGAATCATTGCGATTTTTTTCATATTCTTTCCTTCCTTTCTTACCAGTTCAGTGTTAATGTGCCGTCTCCGCCGATAACGGCAAGTTGACTCATATTAAGCAGCATATCCGAGCAATCAACGTTCCTCGCTGCATAATACACATTTTTCCCGGATTGCATTGTTGTTTGTGCAAACCTATCGGCAAATTTATTGCAATCTGATACATCGGAATATCGAAATTTATAAAAACGCGTCTTGTTCCATAGGCGTCATCACAACCTGTACGGAGGTAGTTGTTCGTGTAATAGCTTGCGCTCGGGTATTTCTTTGAAATATACGTATCTTCGGAAAAGACGACGCATTCATACAAGCCATCCGTCCGGAGATATGTTTCTGTGTTCGTGCCTCTCAACTCGCAAAGCTCCCGAACTATAACCGGCTCTGCAGGTTTCTCACCTGAAACACTCATCGGAATAAGCAACAACCGGAAGAACGTTATCAATATCAAAAGATAAGATAAAGTTCTTTTTGACTTTCGCACAAGTTACCTCCTTTAATGCTGCATATTAAAATTTAAGTACACTGCATAGAGCCGAACTTTTGTTCTTTTATATACTGTGTATCTTATGCTGATATTATACAGGATTTCAATATCACTGTCAACGGTATTCCCAATGTTTTTTCGAAAAAAACACGCATTTTCGAACGAATTTCTTTCAAACATATTTAATTCGCAAAATCGTCACTTTTCCGACACACAACAACAAAAGGCTCAATATCAACCCTCGGAAGAAAGAATCCGCCGTTGATATTGAGCCTTGCCTGTTTCCGGAACGTTGAGTACGTCTCGGTGATTAAGTTTTATTTCTTTTTGGAAGTTTCGGAACGAATATCGTCAAGCAGCTCCCTCTGCCCTCTTCCGGTCAGAATGCCGCTTTCAAGGGGTTTATCGGTGAAGGTATATCGAATGCCGTTTTCACTCCCGTGAACAGGGAACCAACCCAGCTTTGTGAGCGCAGAAAGCTTTGCAATGCGGGAAACGCGGGTATTCATTCTGCGTTCAACACGCTTGGTGTAAGAGATCCGAAGCAAACTTTCGGCAATGATACCGATAAAAACAAACATCAGGAAAAACAGGAAGGGGATCGCTGCGCCGAGCCGCGCAAGAGCTGCGCGAACAGGTTCGATTATCGTCAGCACAAGCCCCGCTGCCGCGAACACAACGCCGACAATTATCGGTACAAAATATGACTGCATGAGCAGACTGCGGCATTTGCGGCAGGCAGGAAGCTGCACGGGTATGAGCATGGCTGTGCTGCGCTTGTATTTTTTATTGCTTTTTTCATCCAAGTAATCAACCGTCGGATGATCGTGCCCCATGCTGAGCTGCGCAAAAAACTCGGGCTTTCCCTTTTCACTGCCCTTGCAAAGCATACATTCGGGTTCATCAAGGAAACTTTCAATGCCGTCCTCCGGCAGAGCAGCGGCAATATAGCCTATATCCTCAATAAGAGCCTCCTGCTGCTCCGAATCAAGCTTTGAAGCGAAGCAGTCCGCACAGTTTTTCATGTTCAGCGCGGCGCAGTAGGGTGTGCCGTGAAGCTTGCACTCGGTTTTTGTATATGATTCAGCCATTTTTAAGCTTCCTTTCGAATAAACTTTTCCGAATACATTCTACCGCTTTTTTCCCCGCACGTCAAGCCCGCTCGTAGCGATTTAAAAGGAGTTTTCAACTGTTTGGTCTGCTGATATGCGAACGCAATGTGCTTCGAATAATTCCGGGCATTGCTTACGAATTTCGAAATCGCTCGGGCATTGCACGCGGCAAATGCAAACACGGCAGCCCTTGGCAGAAGTTTTCTGCCGTTTATCGGGTGCCGTGTCTTTAACTGTAAAACTGTTCCGAATTAAGCTGCTGCACGAGTGGTCGGCTGCGGTGCTTATTCGGCATTGCCCGCTGCCGCCGTGCTATCGGACTCGGGCTTTAACTCAACTTCGACATTACGATAACGTTTCATGCCGACGCCTGCGGGTATGAGCTTGCCGATGATGACATTCTCCTTCAGGCCGACCAACGGGTCAACCTTGCCCTTGATTGCAGCTTCGGTAAGCACGCGGGTCGTCTCCTGGAAGCTTGCAGCGGAGAGGAATGAGTCGGTTGCAAGCGATGCTTTGGTGATGCCGAGCAGCTTACGCTTTGCGGTTGCGGGAACGCCGCCCACCGCAACAACGCTGTCGTTCGTCTGTTCGAACTTGAAGATATCGATAAGCTCGCCGGGCAGCAGATCCGTGTCGCCCGAATCTTCGACCTGCACCTTGCGGAGCATCTGGCGAATGATAACTTCGATGTGCTTATCGGAAATTTCAACGCCCTGGCTGCGGTAAACAGCCTGAACTTCGCGGAGCATATAAGCCTGAACGCCCTTGACGCCCTTGATTTTGAGGATATCATGCGGGTTGATTGAACCTTCGGTCAAAGTGTCGCCCGCTTCAACGAAATCGCCGGTTTCAACCTTGCGCTTTGAGCCGAACGGAATGAGATACTTCTCGATTTCGCCGTCCTCGCCGGAAATAATTGCTTCGGTCTTTTTGCCGTCCGTCTTGATTTCCACCGAACCGGAGAGTTCCGTGATAACCGCAAGACCCTTGGGCTTGCGCGCCTCGAAAATTTCCTCAACACGGGGAAGACCCTGAGTGATATCATCGGCGGTTGCACCGCCGCCGGTGTGGAATGTACGCATGGTGAGCTGCGTACCGGGTTCGCCGATCGCCTGTGCTGCAATGATGCCGACGGCTTCGCCGATGGTAACGGGCTGTCCCGTTGCGCAGTTGCGGCCGTAGCACTTTGCGCAGACGCCGTGTTCGCTGCGGCAGGTGAAGACCGTGCGGCACTTGACGCCGGTGATGCCTGCTTTAACGATGCGGTCACGAATATCGAACGTTATCATTTCGTTTTTGCCGACGATGAGCTCGTTCGTTTCGGGATCGCGAACCTCCGCTGCGGTGAATCTGCCGAGAATACGGTCGCCGAGAGGTTCAAGGGGACGGTCGCCGTCGCCGATGGTTTCAAGAATCATGCCGTCAATCGCCATGCCGCGTTCCGCAAAGCAGTCCTCTTCGCGAACGATGACGTTATGGGAAACGTCAACAAGACGTCTTGTGAGGTAACCGGAGTCCGCGGTGCGGAGTGCGGTATCGGCAAGACCTTTGCGCGCACCGTGGGAACTGATGAAGAACTCAAGAACGGAGAGGCCTTCACGGAAGTTTGCACGAATCGGAACCTCGATGATCTGTCCGCGCGGGTCCGCCATGAGGCCGCGCATACCGGCAAGCTGACGAATCTGGTTGGTTGAACCGCGCGCACCGGAGTTTGCCATCATGAAGATGGGGTTTATCGGGCTGAGCCGCTTCATCAATGCGTCGGTAACAAGGCTTTCCGTTTCCTTCCAAACTTCGATGACCTTCTTGCGGCGGTTTTCTGCGGAAAGCAGACCCATGCGGTAAAGGTTGTCAATCTGTCCGCACTGTTCATCGGCGGCTTCAAGGAAATTGTGCTTTTCCTCCGGAACGGTGATATCGCAGAAGCCGACAGTGACGCCGCCGCGGGTGGAGTATTTGTAGCCGAGAGCCTTTATGCTGTCCGCAACTTCGCTTGTGACCGTGGGGCCGTGTTTGCGGAAGCAGTGGTCGATAATGTTGCCGAGATCCTTCTTTACAACAAGTTTATCAACCTCAAGCTTGAACATATCGTCCGGAGTCTCGCGCTTTACATAACCGAGATCCTGCGGTATTGCGTGGTTGAAGATGACCCTGCCGATTGAGGTGGATACGATCCTGCGGTAAATCTTGCCTTCAAACTCGCGTTCAAGGCGAATCTTTGCAAGCGCATGGAGCGAAAGCTCGCCCGTTTGATACGCCATGATCGCCTCGTTTTCGCTTGAGAACGCCTTTCCCTCGCCGTTGAACATGCGGATAAGGCGGGAATCGTCAAGATATTCGCGGAGGGCTTCCTCGTCAACCGCGGGAACCTCGCGGATTGCCCTTGCAACAAGATCCTCGATTATTGTCTTGCTGCGCAGCGCATAGACCCTGTGAATGACCTCGTCGGTGACGTATTCATCAACAAAACTGTTGTCCTTTATGATAGCCTTGAGCGTTGTGCGGATTTCGGAATCGTACAGCTCATCGCAGCGCATCGTGAGGTAGTAGCAGCCCATAACCATATCCTGTGAGGGGCTGACCACGGGCTTGCCGTCCTGCGGCTTGAGGATGTTGTTTGCCGCAAGCATAAGGAAACGGGCTTCGGCCTGAGCTTCGACCGAAAGGGGGACGTGAACCGCCATCTGGTCGCCGTCAAAGTCCGCATTGTATGCGGTGCAGACAAGGGGATGAAGCTTTATCGCCCTGCCTTCAACCAGAACGGGTTCAAATGCCTGAATGCCGAGCCTGTGCAGCGTGGGTGCACGGTTGAGAAGAACGGGATGATCCTTTATAACGTCTTCGAGCACATCCCAAACCTCGGGCTTCACGCGCTCAACCATGCGCTTTGCGGACTTGATATTGTGGGCATAGCCAAGCTCATTGAGCTTTTTCATGACAAAGGGCTTGAACAGCTCCAATGCCATCTCTTTGGGAAGACCGCACTGGTACATCTTGAGTTCGGGACCCACGACGATAACGGAACGGCCGGAATAGTCAACACGTTTGCCGAGCAGGTTCTGGCGGAAACGTCCCTGTTTGCCGCGCAGCATATCGGAAAGGGACTTCAGCGGGCGGTTGCCGGGACCCGTTACCGGGCGCCCGCGCCTGCCGTTGTCGATAAGTGCATCCACGGCTTCCTGAAGCATGCGCTTTTCGTTGCGAACAATGATGTCCGGTGCGCGCAGCTCAAGCAGCCTTTTAAGGCGGTTGTTGCGGTTGATGACCCTTCGGTACAGATCGTTAAGGTCGCTTGTCGCAAACCTTCCGCCGTCCAGCTGAACCATGGGGCGGATCTCCGGCGGAATAACCGGAACAACATCCATTATGATCCATTCGGGCTTGTTTCCGCTCTTTATGAAAGCTTCGATGACTTCAAGGCGTTTAATCGCATTCACGCGCTTCTGTCCGCCGGAATTTGCGATTTCTTCACGAAGCTCTTTTTCGGTTTTTTCAAGATCGAGCTGCTGCAAAAGCTCCTTTATGGCCTCTGCACCCATGCCCGCTTTGAAGCTCTTTGCGCCGTAATCACGCTGCGCCTGACGGTATTCAACATCGGTGAGCAGCTGCTTGTATTCAAGCGGGGTGTCACCGGGATCGGTAACGACGAATGCGACGAAGTAAAGTACCTTTTCAAGATTGCGGGGGGACATGTCCAGCAGCATTTTCATGCGGCACGGTATGCCTTTGAAGTACCAGATATGGGATACGGGAGCCGCAAGTTCGATATGGCCCATGCGCTCTCTGCGCACCTTTGCTCTCGTAACTTCAACACCGCACTTTTCGCAGACAACGCCCTTGTAGCGCACCCGCTTATATCGTCCGCAGTGGCATTCCCAGTCCTTCGTCGGTCCGAAAATACGTTCGCAGAAGAGGCCGTCCGCCTCGGGTTTAAGGCTCCTGTAGTTTATGGTTTCGGGTTTTTTAACTTCACCGTGTGACCATTCTCTGATCTTTTCGGGGGATGCAAGACCGATTCGGATTGCATCGAAATTTGTCAGTTCAAACAAGTTCTTATCTCCCTTCCGACTTTACTTTATTCCTCGTAGTTACCGTCGGCGTCCTCGAAGGTGAAGCCGTCGAATTCATCATGCTCGTCTTCTTCATAGCTGTCGTCGTCATCCTCCTCACCGTCGTCGTCGATGAAGTTAAAGTCATCGACATCATCGTCTCTGAGCATGCCGCCGGGTGCATCTTCATAACCGGCAATATTGACGCCCAACTCTCTTACATCGTCATCGTCCGTAAGCTCTCCGATAACGATTTCTTCATTATTTTCGGACAGAACCTTGATATCAAGACCAAGGGACTGCAATTCTTTGATAAGAACCTTAAAGCTCTCGGGAACGCCGGGCTCGGGAACGTTTTCGCCGTTGACAATGGCTTCGTAAGTTTTTACGCGGCCCACGACGTCATCGCTCTTGACGGTCAGGATTTCCTGAAGGGTGTTTGCCGCACCGTATGCTTCAAGTGCCCAGACTTCCATTTCGCCGAAACGCTGTCCGCCGAACTGTGCCTTGCCGCCGAGAGGCTGCTGAGTGACCAGTGAGTACGGACCCGTGCTTCTTGCATGGATCTTGTCGTCAACAAGGTGGTGCAGCTTAAGGTAGTACATATATCCGACGGAAACACGGTTCTCAAAGGGTTCACCGCTGCGGCCGTCGTAAAGTACGGTCTTTCCGTCCTCGTGTTTGTATGCCTCGCGGAATTTTTCACCGACAACGGGGTCGGAGTCCGCAAGTTCAATCAGCTTCAGCACATCGCCCGCAGTCATTTTCATAAGATCCTGCATGGGCTTGTTGGACTTGTTTGACATTGCAAGCAGCATTTTGATATCGTCCTCGCCCGCACCGTCAAGAACGGGAGTTGCGACCTTCATGTTAAGTCCCTTTGCTGCCTTGCCGAGATGCAGCTCGAGGATCTGGCCGATGTTCATACGCGACGGAACGCCCATCGGGTTCAGAACTATCTGAAGCGGAGTGCCGTCGGGCAGGAAGGGCATATCCTCTTCGGGAAGGATTCTTGAAATAACACCCTTGTTGCCGTGGCGGCCCGCCATCTTGTCGCCGACGGAGATTTTGCGCTTCTGTGCAATATAAACGCGGACAAGTTCATGAACGCCGGGAGAGAGTTCGTCCTTGTTTTCGCGGCTGAAAATGCGAACGTCAACAACAACGCCGCCCTCGCCGTGCGGAACACGCAGGGAGGTGTCGCGAACCTCGCGCGCCTTTTCGCCGAAAATTGCCCTGAGCAGGCGTTCCTCGGCGGTGAGCTCCGTCTCACCCTTGGGCGTGACTTTGCCGACAAGGATGTCGCCGGAATGAACCTCCGCACCGATTCGGATGATGCCGCGTTCGTCAAGATCCTTCAGTGCCTCTTCGCCGACGTTGGGGATATCGCGCGTGATCTCTTCCGCACCGAGCTGCTTTGTGTCGCGTGCCTCGGTTTCGTGTTCTTCGATATGGAGTGACGTGTAAACATCGTCGCGAACAAGCTGTTCGCTGATGAGAACTGCGTCCTCGTAGTTGTAGCCCTCCCAAGTCATGAACCCGATGAGAATGTTCTTGCCGAGAGCAATTTCGCCGTCCTTGGTGGATGCGCCGTCTGCAATGACCGCACCTTTTTCAAGATGTTCGCCGACATCGACAACGGGGCGCTGGTTGATGCAGGTGCCCTGGTTGGAGCGTTTGAACTTGATGAGGCGATAGGTATGCAGGCTTCTGTCGGAATCGGATTCAACAACGACTTTATCTGCCGAAACATGGCGAACAACGCCCGCTTCTTCGTTAAGAACAAGAACGCCGCTGTCGTATGCCGCCTTGTATTCCATGCCCGTGCCGACAGCCGGG